>Ga0194125_10003275_pt1 | contig 26289 bp, 24 predicted proteins | sample TA2KigC250mmetaG_FD_148626 | JGI IMG/M metagenome (GOLD analysis project Ga0194125, IMG submission 148626) | Freshwater microbial communities from Lake Tanganyika, Tanzania - TA2015034 Kigoma Deep Cast 250m | ecosystem: Environmental > Aquatic > Freshwater > Lake | place: Tanzania: Lake... | reverse complement strand
TTCTGGTTTTTTCAACAAGAATTTATCTGTATCTTATTGATTTGGCAAAGTAATTGTATCATTTTTCGGTTTGGTTCCGGCCTCCAGGCCGGGATGTGCCACCAAAGACAAAGGCGGCGGGCAGGGAGGCCCGCACCGGCCTTTTCATGTGTCGCGGCTGGTCCGAAGGCGAATGGCGGGATGCGCTTCGCTTTCCCGCCCTACAGACCCGCCCGGCTCGCAAAAGCAACCTCAAACCTGCGGCTGCCATGATTGGTCCAATGATTGCATCATGATGTGAGACCCTGCCTGCAAAAATTGCGCCTGCTCGTCGGGGGCCGACGATGCGCCTTTTTCCTTGGCAGGGGGACGGCCATTCGTTATCCTGAAGCCACCCTTCAGGCAAAAATTTCCGGTAAGGAGGGGGACATGACTGCCATCCTGCTGGGTATCTTCATCGCCGTGGCCATCCTGGTGTTCGGGCGCAACCTCCCCTGGTTGCAGAATTTCCGCTGGTTTCTGGCCATTCCGGTGCTGCTGGTGTTTTTCCTTTTCTCCATGGTCAAGATCGTCTCGCCGGGTTACGTGGGGGTGCTCATCCTGTTCGGCAAGATCCACGGCACCATCACCGAGGGCCTTCATCTGGTCAACCCTCTGGTCACCATGGAAATCATGAGCGTGCGCACCCAGGAAATCATGGAACGGGCGGAGGTGCCCTCCCAGGAAGGGCTGAACGTGGGTCTGGAAGTCTCCTGCCTGTACCATCTCCTCCCCCAGGAAGCGGCCCGGGTATATCAACAGATCGGCCCCCGGTATCAGGAAGTGGTGGTCAAGCCCCAATTTCGGGCCGCCATCCGGGGCGTCACCGTCAGGCATGAAGCCCGGGCCCTCTACACTTCCGGCCGCGAGCTGGTGGCCAGCGAGATCTTCAAAGACCTCTCCGGAGACTTGAAGGCCCGGGGCATCATGGTGGAATCCATTCTGCTGCGCCGCATGCAGCTGCCCAAGGCCATTGAGGATGCCATCAACGCCAAGCTGGCCGCCGACCAGGAGGCCCAGCGCATGCGCTTCATCCTGGATAAGGAGAAACTGGAAGCCGACCGCAAACGCATCGAGGCCCAGGGCATCCAGGATTTCCAGCGCATCGTCTCTTTGGGCATCTCCGACCATTACCTGCGCTGGAAGGGCATCGAAGCCACGGAGCAGTTGGCCAAATCCAATAATGCCAAAATCGTCATCATCGGCGGCCGCGACGGTCTGCCTCTGATCCTGAACACCGGACCGGAAGGGACGCAGCGCTAGGGCGGGAAAAACCGTGAGATGAGGGTAACTTGAAGGTATCATTGATGAAGGCGGGCCCCAGCCCGGGTCCGCCCACGGTCCGGGGTCCGGCCGGCCGCAGACGGGGGCGGCCCTGGGTTCCGCCTTGGCGAGGAACTGCCATGAAGTGCGTCGATCGGCTCCGCCCTTGGCTGACGATGGTGCTCCTGGCCCATCTGGCCGCCTGCGGACCCTTTCCCGGCCCGCCGCCGCCTCTCACCGTCGCCGCCGCCCGGCAAACCCTGGAGGAGTGGAACCCCGTTTACGTTAAGGTGGTGGAATTCTACGGGCTGCATTATCCGGGACAGGGCGAGGTCCGCCTGGCCTACGCCGCCATCATCAACCCCACCCAAGCCCAGCCCAAGCCGCTGGTCTACGAGGCCCGGTTTCAGCTCCTGACCCGGCCCGACGGCAGAAGACAGTGGTTTCTCACCAGCCTCATCACCCACAGCGCCGGCCTGAGCCGCCGCCAGGGATGGGACAACATCCTCGTGCCGGTGAAGGGCGAGGGGGCCAAGCCGGGCTCCTGACCTCTCTCACATCCCCCGGCTCGACTCCCGGATGGCCTGGTCCATTTCCTCCTCCAGGGCCGGGGGGAGGCCTTCGATCTTCACCCGCAAGAATCCCCGCACGATGGTGGAGACGGCCTCCTCCTCGTCCAGTCCCCGGGCCATGAGATACTCGATCTCCTCCTGGGCGATGCGGCCCACTGCGGCTTCGTGGGACATGTCCACCCCGGCCAGTTGCCCCTCCAGTTCGGGGATGGCGGAGAGGACCCCCCGCTCGGCCAGGATCAGCCCCCGGCACTCCAGGTGGGCCTTGATGCCCGGCGCCTTCCCCAAAAGGTGCCCTCGGTTGATGCACACCCCGCCGGTGCTGACGCTGCGGGCGATGACTTCGGCCCGGGTCCGGGGGGCGTCGAGCACCACCCGGCCGCCCACGTCCAGCGTGGAGCCGGGGTGGGCGATGATGATGGAATTGAGGCGGGTCACCGCCCCCTCTCCGGCCAGGGTCACGGTGGGGTACATCTGCACCGTGCCCACCGGCCGCAACATCAGGTAATTGGAAATGAAGCGCCCCCCCTCCTCCACCAGCACGCCGGTGCGGGGCCGCACGTGAATGTCTTCGGCCCAGAGGTGCACCATGGTGAAGGTCAGGCTGGCCCCGGCGCGCACATAGAATTCGGACACGCCGATATGCAGGCCGGACCGCACCCCGGGGTGGGTGGTGCAGCCGGTGATGACGTGCAGGCTGGCCCCGGGCTCCACCACCACCAGGTTGTGCACGTGCTGGGCGAACCGGTCGGTGCGCAAATAGAGGCAGGATTCCACCGGCCGGGGCGCCTTGACCCCCGGCAGGGCCCGGATGTAGTAACCGTTGTCCAGCTCCAGCTCCGCCCGGGCGGTGTATTTGTCCGCGTCCACCGGCACCAGCCGCCAGAGGAGCTCCCGGGCCAGGGGCTGCTCCTCCAGAGCCTGGCCGATGGGCAGCACCTCCAGCCCCGCCTGGTTGGCCTGGCAGTGCATCACCCGGGCGTCGGCCTGGAAAAAGGTGCCGGCATGGTCCTCGTCGGTGAGTTCGATGCCCGCGGTGAGCAGCCGCCCCCGCTCCTCCGGGGAAAATTCCCGGAACTGCGGATCATACTCCCAGTCCCCGCCCTGACGGGAAAAACCCTCCAGGTCCAGGTCCGGCCCCAGGGGGGCCCGCTTGTCCCGGCTCTGCGCCGCCCGCTCCTTTATCTCCGACATCGGGCGCACTCCTCGTAACCAAATTTTTTAATGTCATTGAGCAGTTCCCGGGGGTGCCCGTGACAGCAGAGCCGCCCGTTGCCCAGGATATAGGCCTGGTCGGCGTTGATGTAGTCCATGATGAAACCGGTGTGGGTGATGATGAGCCCCGACTTCTCCCGGTTCTGGCGGCGGCGTTCCTTCTGCAGCAGCCGGCCGATGATTTCACCCACCACCTCCAGGTTCTCCAGGTCCACCCCGGACTCGGGCTCATCCAGCAGCACCATGGAGGGGTTTTGGGCCAGAAGTTGCAACAGTTCGGAGCGCTTGATCTCCCCGCCGGAGAAGCCGTAGTTGACCTCCCGGTCCAGAAAGTCCGTGAAGTTATACAATCCTGCCAGCACCTCGGGGGTGACCTGCCCGCCGCTGCAGGCCCGGAGGATGTCGGCGGTCTTGACGCCCCGGATGGTGGGCGGGCGCTGAAAAGACATCCCCAGCCCCAGTCGGGCCCGTTCATAGGTGGGGAGATGGGTGATGTCCTCGCCCCGAAACAAAATTCTCCCCTGCTTCACCTGGTAGCGGGCAAAACCCATGACCGCCATGAGCAGGCTGGATTTTCCCGAACCGTTCTTGCCGAAGAGGATGTGGGTCTCTCCCTGGGGGATGCGCAGGTTCAGGCCGGTGAGGATTTCCCGGTCGTCGATGGCCACCCACAGATCTTCCACCGTCAACATGTCCATTTTGATCTCGCTCCACCACAAAAAAAGCCCCCAAAGCAGGCTTTGAGGGCTGATGCGCGCATCGGTCCGGGCCAACCGTGCAAGGCCCAGACCCCAATCATACGGGCCGGTTTACTGCACTTCGGCCGGAACCGGCATAGGGGCAATCTTGGGGGCCAGCTTCTGGTACCGCATACCAAAGGCCCGCGTTTCAAACGCCTTGGGGTTGAAGGCCTTGGTCAGCTCAATCTCTTCGGGGGTCAGGATGCGCACGATGCCATAGGGGTCCACAATGGCAAACCGTTCGCCCTTGGCCAGGCAAGATGCAACCGTCTCTTCCCCCTTGAGGTCCTGTTTGGAAACGCACAGAAGTTTCTGGGCCATGGCCCCGGGGGCGATGAGCATTACAGCCACCACAGCCAGGATCAGCCCCACCATCAATTTCGACCGCATACCTTCCTCCTCCTCTCAAAAAGTTAGTACCCGGCTTTCCCCCCTCAAGCGGAGAATATGAGAAAAAGCCGCACCTTCACCTATTGATAAATAGTATAAGAGCCTCCTCTTGAAAGTCAACTCAATTGTTTTTCCTCAATTTAAAAAAACTTGCCGCCATCAACGCCGGCCGTCCGTTTTCCGAACGCCGGCGGGTCGCCCTTCTTGTTTCTGCACCCCGGTCTCTCCGGGTCCCCCGCGCCGTCTTTTTTCTTGACGAGATAAACTTTCTCGTTCTATAAAACACGGAGGGAGGGATTTGCCGCTGTTTGTTGATTTTCTCACAAAGTCTGGATAAAATAATGTTCAGGTAAATTGGGATATAAGGTGGAACCTATGGCATCGCACAAGCCAGGAAGACAACCGGTGGGCGCGGTGATGGTGGTGGGCGGCGGCATCGCCGGGATGCAGGCCGCTTTGGATCTGGCCAATGCCGGATATTACGTCTATCTCGTGGAGGAGAAGACAGCCATTGGTGGGGTCATGGCCCAGTTGGACAAGACCTTTCCCACCAATGACTGCGCCATGTGAATTATCTCGCCCAAGCTGGTCGAGGTCGGCCGGCACATTAACATTGAGATTCTGGCCCCTGCCAAGGTGGTGGGCATCGGCGGGGAGCCGGGCCATTTTTCGGTCAAAGTGCTCGAAATGGCGCGCTACATCGACATGCAGAAATGCATCTCTTGTGGTATCTGCGCCGAGAAGTGCCCCAAAAAGGTGCCCGATGAGTATAACCAGGGCTTGGCCAAGCGCAAGTCGGCTTACCTGTCCTATGCCCAGGCGGTGCCTCCCAAGTACGCCATTGAGCGGGAGACCTGCCTGTATTTCAAGAAGGGCGGCAAGTGCAAGGCGTGCGAAAAATTCTGTCCCACCCAGGCGGTGGATTTCTCCCAGACCGATGTGGAGAAAGACATCAGCGTGGGGGCCGTGATTCTGTCGCCGGGCTTCAAGCCCTATGATCCGAGTCAGTACACGGCCTACCATTACGCCAAGCTCCCCAACGTCATTACCAGCATGGAACTGGAGCGTTTCCTGGCCGCGGCCGGGCCGACCCAGGGCCACCTGGTGCGGCCGTCGGACCACAAGGAGCCGGAGCGCATCGCCTGGCTCCAGTGCGTCGGTTCCCGGGACGTGCATCACTGCGACCACAGTTACTGTTCCGCGGTGTGCTGCATGTACGCCATCAAAGAGGCCATCATCGCCAAGGAGCACAGCCACGGCCCCCTGGACGCGGCCATCTTTTTCATGGACATGCGCACCCACGGCAAAGAGTTTGAAAAGTACTACTGGCGGGCCCGGGATGAGTTCGGGGTGCGCTTCATCCGTTCCCGGGTGCACACCGTGGACCCGGTGCCCGGCACCGACGACGTGGCCATCCGCTATCTCACCGAAGACGGGGAGTTGCGCACCGAAGAGTTCGACCTGGTGGTGCTCTCCGTGGGGCTGGAGACCTCCCCGGGCATCCTGGAACTGGGCAAAACCCTGGGCATCGCCATCACCCCGGACCTGTTCGCCCAGACCAGTTCCTTCACCCCGGTGACCACCAGCAAGCCAGGCATCTTTGTGTGCGGCGCTTTCCAGGGGCCCAAGGACATTCCCCAGTCGGTGATGGAGGCTTCCGCCGCGGCCGGCGCCGCCAGTGAACTGCTGGCTCCCGCCCGCTTTGCCCTGGCCAGGAAGAAGCCCGTCTTTGCGGAGCACGACGTCTCCCAGGAAGAACCCCGGGTAGGCGTCTTTGTCTGCCACTGCGGCATCAATATCGCCAGCGTGGTGGACGTGGAGGCCGTGCGTGATTATTCCACCACCCTGCCCCACGTCGCCTTTGTGGAAAACAGCCTCTTTGCCTGCTCCCAGGACACCCAGGAACTCATCAAGGAGCGCATCCGGGAGCATAAGCTGAACCGCATCGTGGTGGCTTCCTGCACACCCCGCACCCACGAACCCACCTTCCAGGAGACCATCAAGGAAGCGGGTCTGAACAAATACCTCTTTCATATGGCCAACATCCGGGACCAGGGCTCCTGGGTGCACATGAACGAGCCGGCCGCGGCCACGCAGCGGGCCAAGGACCAGGTGCGCATGGCGGTGGCCTCGGTGGCCCTGCAGCCGCCCCTCAAGGAATTCGATCTCCCCATCACGAAAGCCGGCCTGGTGGTCGGCGGCGGCGTCGCCGGTCTGGAGGCGGCCCTGGGCCTGGCGGACCAGGGCTACCAGGTGCACGTGGTGGAGAAGAAGGACTTCCTGGGCGGCCATGCCCGCAAGCTCAACCACGCCTGGACCGGAGAACCCATCCAGCCTTACCTGGACGACCTGGTTAAACGGGTGCAGAACCACCCCAAGGTGGAGGTGCATCTGGACGCCGCGATCACCAACGTGAAGGGCTTTGTGGGGAATTTCGTCTCCACCGTCACCACTTCCGGTCGGGATACGGAAATTCCTCATGGGGCCGCCATCATCGCCATCGGCGGACACTCCTACAAACCCCAGGAATATTTCTACGGGCAGAATCCCCGGGTGATGCTGTCGCTGGAAATGGATATGGCCCTGCGGGAAAAGAACCCCCTGGTGACGGACGCCCAGAGTGCGGTCTTCATTCAGTGCGTGGGCTCCCGCATCCCCGAACGGCCTTACTGCAGCCGGGTGTGCTGCACCCACTCCGTGGAAAACGCCCTCCAGCTCAAAGAGCTCAACCCGGACATGGACGTCTTCATCCTTTACCGGGACATGCGCACCTACGGCACCCGGGAGAACCTTTATAAGGAGGCCCGGGAAAAGGGCGTCATGTTCATCCGCTTCAGCGTCGATGACGTCCCCAAAGTGGAACAGACCGCGGACGGACGCCTGACCGTCACCGTGCGGGACCACGTTTTGGGCCGGCCGGTGACCCTGGAGGCCGATATTCTGGGTCTGGCCAGCGCCATCATCGTCAAGGACCAGTTGGACCTGGCCCAGTTGTTCAAGGTCCCCCTGACCAACGACGGCTTCTTCCTGGAAGCCCATATGAAACTCCGGCCCGTGGATTTCGCCACGGACGGCGTCTTCGTGGCCGGTTTGGCTCACTACCCCAAGCCCATGGATGAATCCATCGCCCAGGCCAAAGCTGCGGCGGCCCGGGCGGCCGTAGTGCTGTCCCAGGAATCCATCCGGGCCGGGGGCGTGGTGGCCGAAGTGGACGCCTCCACCTGCGTGGGCTGCCAGGCCTGCGTGGGGGTCTGCCCCTTCGGGGCCATCACTTTCCTGGAAGACCAAAAGGTCTGCGAGGTCAATCAGGCTCTCTGCAAGGGCTGCGGCACCTGTGCGGCCAACTGCCCCTCGGAGTGCATCACGCTCTTCGGCTTCAGCCACAAGCAGCTCTACACCCAGGTGGATGAGGCCCTGGCCGAACTGGAAGTCGAGATGGAAGAGGCCGCAGGGGCCTGATTTCCGGATATCAGCGACAGAGGATGGACACTATGGCCGAGCAAGAGTTCCAACCGAAAATCATCGGGTTTTTTTGCAACTGGTGCACCTATGCCGGAGCCGACCTGGCGGGAGTGACCCGCCTGCAGTATCCCCCCAACATCCGGGTGATCCGGGTCATGTGCTCCGGCACGGTCTCCCCGCACCATGTCCTGCGGGCCTTCCAGAAGGGGGCGGACGGCGTGCTCATCGGCGGCTGCCACATCGGCGACTGCCATTATCTGCGGGGCAACTACATGACCATCAAGCGCATGCGCTTTTTGCAGGACCTGTTGAAATTCACCGGATTCGAAGCGGACCGCTTGCACCTGGAGTGGATCTCCGCCGCCGAAGGCCCCAAACTGGCCCAAACGGTAACTGCTTTTACCAATAAAATCAAGAGCATGGGGCCATCTCCCCTCAAGCGGCTGACCGCCAAGGCGGCCTGAGGCGGAGATCCTGCCACCTTCTCTGGATAAGTCCGGGAGATTTTCTCATAATTAAGGATGAACCCATGGACAAGATTCGGAAAAAAGTCAAAAGTCTGTTAACCGAGGGGAAGGTCGCCGGTTACCTGGGCTATATCCTGCGGGAGGGCCACCCTCTGCCGCATCTGTTCACCCGAGACCATCTTGCCGAACTGGAGCAGGCCGTGGTGCCGCCGGGGGACGCCCGCTATCCCCTGGACAAAATCCTGCAAGCCCTAGCCCGACGCTATCCCGAGGACACCTTCACCATCCAGGTCCGGGGGTGCGATGAACGGGGGTTGAACGAGCTGTACAAATGGGGCCAGCTGGACCCCGACAAGGTGGTCCTGGTGGGGGTGGCCTGCCCCCAGGAGCAGGCGGATTACTGCGAATGCCCGGGACCTTACCCCTCCGTGGTGGATTACGGGGAAAAATGCAACCCCGTGCCCCAAAGCCGGCGGGTCGCCCGGATAGACTCTCTGGGCCAGGAGGCCGCCTTCCAGGAATGGCTGGGACATTTTGCCCGCTGCGTCAAGTGCTACGGCTGCCGGGATGTCTGCCCCATGTGCTTCTGCAAGGAATGCGGCCTGGAACACCCTGAATTGATGAGCATCGGCAAGGTGCCCCCGGACACCATTTTCCAGTTGGTCCGGGCCATTCACATGGCGGGCCGCTGCATCGACTGCGGGCTGTGCGAAGAGGCCTGTCCGGCGGACATTCCCCTGCGGGTGCTCTACAAGAAGGGCAACCTGCTGGTCAAAGAGTTGTTCGACTACGACACCGGCTCCCTGGGCACCGGCCTGTCGCCCTGGAAATCCCTCGGCGATGAGGTCACCCTGGAGACCAAGCCGCTCTAGGACCGACCCAAAGACTGCCTCAGGCATCAGGCACAGGCGGGCTGCGGCCCGCCTTTTTCTTTGGCGTCCGGCCCGGCCACCCCCCCCGCCCCCGGCCCCCCGGGGCGGCGGACCCGCGGTCCTCCACCGCCGCGGCAAGGAAGGATGGTCCTCCGGGGGCTCGCCGGAATTTTCCAGAAGATGACTTTTCCGGCGCAATTTGTGCTATGATGATAACTGTTAGAGGTAATTGCAAAACTCGGCCGGGGCGCCCTTTCCTCACGGTGAGCCCGGCGACGGAACCGGCCGGGCGCACGGTTGACTCTCAGGAAGTTCCCCCAAGTCGCAAGGGGCTTCGGGACCCGGACGGCAGGACAGACTGAGGAGCCTCACCCTTGAGAAAGCAGTTTTTCCTCTCCAACCTGCAGATGAAGGTCATGCTGCTTTTCGTCGCCATTGCTCTGGCCCCCCTGGGCATTGCGGGCGCGTTCGCCATCAAGACCACCGAAGGGCTCATCTTGAGCATGGTCAGGAACCAGATTGAACACGTCGCGGTGGACAAGGCCAATTTATTGGAGCGGTGGATTTCCGAGCGGAAGGCCGACCTCGAGGTCATCGCCGGCTCCTCTATCCTGAGATCGCTGGATCGGGAACAGATCATCCCCTACCTGAAGCTGGTGCGAGACCGATACAAGGTCTACCGTGAGCTTTTCATCGTCTCCCGTGACGGTGGCATCGTCTCTGACAGCCCGCCTCCGGCTTCCATTATCCTCTCGCCGCCGGATTGGTTCAAGGAGTCCTTGGCCGGCAAACCCTACATGTCCGAAATAGACTTCGACCCGGAGCAGAAGGAGTCGTTTTTCCGGATCTCGACGCCCTTGTTTGACGAGTCGGGGGCGGTCCAGGGGGCCGTGTGCGCCGTGGTGGGCACCAACGTCATCCTGGCCCTGGTCTTGCGCCTCTCCCTGGGTGAGACGGGGGAATGTTATCTCGTCAACCGGGAGGGCACCTTTCTGGCCCACAAAGAGCCCCATCGCATCCTCAAGGAGAACATCGCCCAGTCGGAGAGCTTCAAGAACATCTTCAGCACCGGCAAGCCCAAAGCCACCTACATTGATTATCGGGGCATCGAAGTCATGGGAGCCTCGGCCAAAGTGGGCGAAACCGACTGGGCGCTGGTGGTGGAACAGGATAAGGATGAGGCCTTCGGCGGGGCCTACCGGCTGAAGCGCTATATTTACTTCGTGGCGGCCCTCTCTGCGGGCGGCGCCCTGGTCCTGGCCTGGCTTTTGTCCCATTACCTGGTCAGCCCGATTCGCAAGCTGAGCCTGGCCGCCGACCATCTGGCCCGGGGGGAATTCACCCCGGCCGCTTTCCAAAGCAATCGGGCTGATGAGATCGGCGCGCTCTACCATGCCTTCGGAGACATGGCGCGACAACTACAGGACCGGCAGGAAAAGCTGGAGCAGCGGGTGGTCCTGAAAGAGTCGGAGCTGGAGGAAACGGGGGTGCGATTGAAAGAGATTCAACAAGCCGCCCTGCGCTCCCAGCAAATGGCTTCCCTGGGGCGGCTGGCCTCGGGGGTGGCCCATGAAATCAGGACGCCTCTCACCTCCCTCAAATTGTTTTTGGAATCCGTGGAGAGCGACCTGGAAATCTCGCCCGAGCATTGGGAGGATTTCCAGGTCGCCATGGGCCAGATCAAACGGATGGAGGCCACCATCAACCGTTTCCTGGATTTTGTGCGGCCTCAGGAGCCCCTTTTTTCCCGGATCGAGGTGGGCCGACTGCTCGAGGATGCTCTCCTGGTGATCGGGCCCAGGGCAAGGCAGCAGGAGACCATCCTCCAAAAAGCCATCGCCGGCGGCCTGCCCAGGATCAAGGGGGACAGGAAACTGCTGGAAGAGGCGCTCTTGAACCTGATGGTGAATGCCCTGGAAGCCATGACCCATCGGGGCACCCTGATGGTTGCCGCCGGCCTGGAAACGGTGCCGGGGGTGGACGGCGGCCGCCGGTGGGTCCGCTTTGATGTCAGAGACACCGGGCCGGGCATACCGGAAGAACTGCTCGCCCGGCTTTCCGAGCCGTTTTTCACCACCAAGGCCACCGGCGCCGGGCTGGGGCTGTCCATAGTCTACGGCACCGTCCAGAAGCACGGCGGCAAGGTGCTGGTGCACAGCATCGTGGGCGAGGGGACGATGTTTTCGCTCCTCATCCCCACCGACGCGGAACCGGTGATGGGAAAAGATGGAAAAGGTACTGATAGTTGACGATGATGAAGGCCTGATTCACTTTTTACACCGCTTTTTCACCAGGCAGGGCTACGGCGTGCAGGCCTGCAGCAGCGGTCAGGAAGCTCTGGAGAAGATGGCCGGCGAGCAGTTCGATCTGATCCTGCTCGACTACAAGATGCCCGGCTTAAACGGCCTGGATACCCTGAGAGAAGTCCGCCGTTCCCAAGTGAAAACCCCCGTCATCATCATGACCGCCTACGGCACCACGGACACGGCTATCGAAGCCATGAAGCTGGGGGCGTACGACTACCTGCTCAAACCCTTTGACCGGGAAGAGTTGCGGCGCATCACCGCCGACGCCCTGGAAGTGAACCGCCTCATGAAGGAGGAAGTCCGTTTCCCCGGCCACCTCGGTCGGCCCCCCGCCCCGCCGAAAGGGGCCATCAGGATCGTCGGCAGCCACCGCCGCATGCAGGAGGTCTACAAGCTCATCGGTCAAATCGCCGGGAAAGACGTGACCGTGCTCATTATGGGGGAAAGCGGCACCGGGAAAGAGTTGGTGGCCCGGGCCATCTACCACCACAGTCACCGGAAAGACAAACCGTTTCTGGCCGTCAATTGCGCCGCCATTCCGGAGACCTTGTTGGAGAGCGAACTGTTCGGCTACGAGCGGGGGGCCTTCTCCGGTGCGGAGCGCACCCACCTGGGGAAGTTCGAAAGATGTCAGGACGGCACGCTTTTCTTTGATGAGATCGGGGATATGTCCCTGGCGACCCAGGCCAAGGTGTTGCGGGTGCTGCAATACGGCGAATTTGAGCGGCTCGGCGGCAAAGAGAGCCTGAACGTCCATGTCAGGATTATCGCCGCCACCAACAAGAATCTGGAAAGGGAGGTGGAACGGGGGCGCTTTCGCGAAGACCTTTACTGGCGCCTCAAGGTTATCTCCATTCAACTGCCGCCCTTAAGGGAACGGCCGGAGGACATCCCGCTCCTGGCGGAGTATTTCGTCCAACGCTTCAGCGAGGAATATCAAACCCCCATCCGCTATGTCGCCCCTGCGGCCATTCAGAAGCTGACAGCCCATTCCTGGCCGGGCAATGTCCGGGAGCTGGAAAATTGCCTGAGACGAGCGGTGCTGTTGTCTCTGGGGGATGTCATCCTGGAGGAGCACCTGAAACTCGGGTCCGAACTGCCGGAGGCGGACGGGGCAACGCCGGAGCAGCTTCTGGCCCACATCGACCACAAACTGGACGCCCTCATCCCCCATATCCTGCGCTTCGCCGTCGGGAAAATGCATGCCAATGTCATCGACCTGGTGGAAAAGACGCTCATTGCCAAGGTTTTGCGGCAATGCGGCTACAACCAGGTCAAAGCCGCCCGGATGCTGGGCATCAGCCGCAACACCTTGCGCCACCGCATGAAAAAGTTCCGATTCCCTGCCGCCGCCGAGGCGCCCGAGGCTCTGGTTCCGGAGAGAAGGGAGACCGGCTGACGGCCTGCGGTCTTCCGGCGCCGACGCGGTGATGAGGTCGGCGCCGGCTGCTGTTATTGCACCATTGCTGTGCAAATTCTGCACAGTCCCGCCACAGCCTCGTTTCTGAGGCCTGCACCTGCCATGTCCCGCCGCAGAATCACCTCCCGGTGGTTTAAAGATCATCATCCAGCCGTCAGCCAGGTGCGGCCGGCCGCGTCCCTGCAAGACTGATTGGCTAATATCATTAATATGTTAGCCAGACAGAGGGGGCAGGGGGGCTCCCTGGCACGCCTGTTGCTTCTTCGGACTCTGAGAGCAATTTCACAAACCGCCATCCATGAGCCTGGGGCTCTCTCCAAAAGGATGAAGAGCCGCAGTGGCGCAGGATGTTAACTTTTTTCTGGTTCCCAAGCTCATGCTTGGGAACCGGTTGTCCGCCAAGCTCCGCTTGGCCTGGGGACTGCCGCAACAGGTGAGGCCAAGACGGAGGAGCCGGGAGGTCCCCAAGCAGAGCTTGGGGGGAAATTGACGTTCCCGAGCAGGAGCTTGGGAGCGAGAGGGATGCGCCCTCCGGCCCTCTCTCCCACGAAAATCTTTCCAGACACTCGCCCTGTTGCAGGCAAAAGGCTGCGCCGATGACAAAGGTCCTCAAAAAAGCGGCCCGCCCACGGCAAACCGAGGAGGATCTCGCCCGGGGGGAAATTGACCGCGTCAACGCCAGGCTGCGCCATTTCCGGGGAGTGGCCGTGCACGTCATGGACGACGCCCTGGGGATTTGGAGGGACCTTTGGGAGGCCTGTCAGGACCTCCGCTCCTGGGAGGAGATTCTGGACGACGCCCCCGAGCCTGAAGGCCGCATTCCTGCGGGCGGATGGACCGACTTCCGGGAGAAACTGCATCTTCTGGGGACTTATCTGGATTATGCGAAGCGGCTCTGTGAAGGTTCCCTGGAAAAATAACATCCGAGCGAAAGAGAGGTAGAGAGATGTCTGAAAAACTCAGACTCGTTACCCGCGACACACCGCCCGAAGAGTCCGCCGTTCTCTCCTCCGAAGAAAAGTTGAGGCTTTTCCGAAAGGTTGCCGGCAGTCTGCTGCAGGACGCCCAAGGCACCTGGGCCGATATCTGGCAGGAGTTGATGGGCACGGTGACCAACGGCGTCGTCATTCTTCCCGATGCCTCACAGGGACCCAAGTGCGGCTGGGCGGAGTTCCTGGAGAAGTTGTGGCTGCTGAAGCACTATCTTGACTACACCAAGAGGTTTGTGGAAGGCAAAGCCTAGCCGGGCGACGCGCCGCTGAGCCGCTGCACCGCAAAAACCGAGGCCTTGGCCGCCAAGGTTGATATTTTCTCCGGAGTTGGGGGACAGAAAAAATGACTGACGACAGCAACAACCATAATCCCTACTTTGTTGCCCAGAAGCAAATCAAGGCCTGCGCCGACATCCTGGAGCTGGAAGCCAGCGCCCGGGAGGTGCTCCTGCGTCCCATGCGGGAATTCCATGTAAACTTCCCGGTGCGCATGGACGACGGCACCATCAAGGTTTTCGAGGGTTTCCGGGTGCAGTACAACGACGCCAAGGGGCCGACCAAGGGGGGAATCCGTTTCCACCCCGACGAAACCATCGACACCGTGCGGGCTCTGGCGGCCTGGATGACCTGGAAGTGCTCCCTCCTGGATCTGCCCCTCGGCGGCGGCAAGGGCGGCGTGGTCTGCAACCCCAAGGAATTGTCCCAGCAGGAACTGGAGCGCATCAGCCGCGCCTACATCAAGGCCATCGGCCAGTTTATCAGCCCCACCAAGGACATTCCGGCGCCGGACGTTTACACCAATCCGCAGATCATGGCCTGGATGATGGATGAGTATTCCTCCATCGTGGGCAACAACCAGTTCGGGGTGATTACCGGCAAACCCCTGCCCCTGGGAGGCTCCCCCGGACGGGCCGACGCCACCGCCCGAGGGGGCATGTTTACACTGCGGGAGGCCGCCCGGGAGATCGGCCTTGATCTGAGCAAAGCCACCATGGCCATCCAGGGCTATGGCAATGCCGGGTGTTACGCCGCCCACCTGGCGGAATCCATGTTCGGCAGCAAAATTGTGGCCGTGTGCGATTCAAGAGGCGCGGTGGGCTGCAAGGACGGCATCTGCGTCCCCAAACTCACCCATCACAAGCAGACTTATTTCTTCGTCGCCGGTTGCGAGGGCACTGAAGACGTGAGCGATCAATCCCTGATGGAAATGGACGTGGATGTGCTGGTGCTGGCCGCACTGGAGGGCGTGCTCACCGAAAAGAACGCCGACCGGGTCAAGGCCAGGATCATCGTGGAGCTGGCCAATGGTCCCACCACCCCCGAGGCGGACGACATTCTGTTCCGGAAAGGGATACACGTTATTCCTGATTTTCTCTGCAACGCCGGCGGCGTGACGGTCTCGTATTTTGAGATGGTGCAAAACGCCTATATGTACTATTGGAAAGAAAAAGAAGTGCACGAAAAGCTGGATGCCAAGATGACCCGGGCTTATCATGAGGTGTCGGACACCGCCAAGAGATTCGACATCAACATGCGCCAGGCCGCCTATGTGGTGGCCGTCGAGCGGGTCGTGGAAGCCATGAAGCTGCGAGGCTGGATTTAGCGCCGGCAGGGGCGCCGGTGTCCCGGCAGGGCGTTGACAAAGGCCTTGCCGGGGAGGCCCCCCCGGCGCTCCCGGCTCCGTCCTGTTCGGCCGGGAGGCCCTTCAGTTGGACACCATCCCTGACCACGATAACGGGAGAACCTCCAAGGATGGAGTAAGGCGCCGATCTCAACCCATCGCCAGCGGCATTCCGGCCTTGGACGAAATCCTGCAAGGGCTTCGCCTGGGGGACAACGTCGTCTGGCAGGTCGACGGGCGGGACAGCTACCGCAAAGCCGCGCTTCCCTTTGTCAGGCAGGCCCTGCAGGACCGACGCACCATCGTCTATGTGAGCTTTGTCCCGCATGCCCGCATTCTTGAACCGCTCTCCGGCTATCTCACCACCGAAGTCGACCCGCGTCACGGCTTTGATGCGTTCAGCGCCCAGGTCAACAAGGTCATCGACGAGCAGGGCAAGGGGGTCTTCTATGTCTTTGACAACCTGTCCGCCCTGGTCGCCGACTGGGCCACCGATGAGCTCCTGGCCAACTTCTTCCGGCTGACCTGTCCCTATCTCCGGGAACAGGAGACGGTGGCCTACTTTGCCCTGACCCGGGGACAACACTCCCACCGCGCCGTCGCCCGCATCCGGGACACCACCCAGGTGCTGATCGATTTTTATCACGTCGGCGACCGGCTTTATATTCATCCCCTCAAGGTGTGGGACCGCTACTCCTCGCAGATGTTTTTGCCGCACCTGTTCTCCAACGGGTTTCTGACCCCGGTGTCCGTGAGCGGCGACGCGTCCGCCATTTCCCGGACCGCCAGCAAAAGCCCCCTGACAGTCAAGGCGGATTCCATCGCTCCCTGGGACAGCGTCTATCGCAAACTGGCCCAGTATGACGAGGCCGAACTGAGGTTTTTGGAGAACACCCCGGAGATCCAGGCCCTCAGGCAGGAGCTGTCCCGGATGATTATCGGCGGTCATCCGGAATTCCAGCGTCTGGCGGATAAGTACCTGAGTCTCGGCGACCTGCTGAACATCAGAAACCGCCTGATCGGTTCCGGGCGCATCGGCGGCAAGGCTGCGGGCATGCTGCTGGCCCGGAGAATACTTCTCCAGGAGCCCGGCGGCATCGACTTCTCCCAGGTGCTGGAGGAACACGACTCCTTTTTCATCGGCTCAGACGTGTTCTTCACCTTCCTGGTGAATAACGACCTGTTCCGCTTGCGTCTCCGTTTGACCAGAAATTCACAGATTTCCCTGGAAGAGTTCGAAAAGGTGGAGGAGCGTTTTCTGGCCGGCGGGTTCCCCGAGGAGATCATGGAGCAATTCCAGGACCTCCTGGATTACTTCGGTCAGGCGCCCATCATCGTCAGGTCCAGCAGCCTGCTGGAAGACGGCTTCGGCAATTCCTTTGCCGGGAAGTACCGGAGCGAATTCTGCGCCAACCAGGGAGGCCCGGAAGAGCGCATGGCTGCTTTCCTCCGGGCGGTGAAGCTGGTCTATGCCAGCGCCGTGAATCCGGACGCCCTCTCCTACCGGCGTCAGCGCGGCCTGGGCGAATCGGATGAACAGATGGCCATCCTGGTGCAGCGCGTTTCCGGCATGCGCTACCGGCACTACTTTTTCCCCCCGTTGGCCGGGGTGGCCTTCTCCCACAACCTCTACCGGTGGACCGATCGCATCGACCCCAGCCACGGCATCATTCGCCTGGTGTTCGGACTGGGAACCCGGGCCGTCAACCGGGTGGACGGCGATTATCCCAGGATGATCGCCCTCAGCCACCCCCAGCTGCGCCCGGAGGTCGGCTCCAAGTTGGCCGCTTACTCCCAGCGCCACATGGACCTCCTGGACCTGGTGGAAAACGACCTGGCCGTCCGACCGGTGTCCCGCGTGCTGGCGGAGGCGGATTTTCCCAATCTGTCCCTCTTTTTCTCCTTCATGGAGGAAGGCTATCTCCGGGAACCCAGGGGAGGGCGTCTCGCCGGCCTCAAAAACGCCATCCTGACCTTCAACCAACTTGTGGCCCGCACTGATCTTGTCAAGATCATGCGGGTGCTGCTGGGAAAACTCGAAGCAGCCTACGGTTATCCCATCGACACGGAATTCACCGCTTTTGTGGATGCCGCGGGCAAGGTCACGGTCAACCTGGTGCAATGCCGGCCCATGAAGCTGCCGGGGGTGACAGAGATCGCCGGCCTGCCGGACGACATCCCGCGGGACCGCGTCTTGTTCCGCGCCGGACGGACGATTTCCGGAGGGGTGGTGCACAACATCCGGCACATTATCTACCTGGACCCGCAATCTTACGACAAAAAGGCCTCCCCCGCCGTCAAGCAGGAGATGGGGCGGGTCGTCGGCGAGCTCAACCGGCATCCGGAAATCGTCCGCCTGACCCTCATGATGATGGGTCCCGGCCGCTGGGGCAGCTCCAACATCGCCCTGGGCGTGAATACCTCCTACGCGGATATCAACCATACCTCGGTTCTGGTGGAAATTGCCCGGGAGGAGGCGGGCCACGTCCCTGATGTCTCCTACGGCACCCATTTCTTCCTGGACCTGGTGGAATCCCGCATCATCTACCTGCCTCTGTATCCCGATGATCCCCGGGCCGACTTCAACCGGGAATTCTTCATGGAGTCGACCAACATCCTCAGCCGCCTCCTGTCGGGCGCCGGGAGGTTCGAGGAATTCATCAAAGTGATAGATGTCCCTGCCGTCGCCAAGGGAAAATGGGCCCATGTGGTGGCCGACCCGCAGCGGGAGAAGGCTCTGTGCTTTCTCGGTGAACCGTGCATCGCCTGACCGGGCAACTGCCTGGTAGCACATCGTTTTCCGGTGGCGCCGACCGCCGCGGGGGTGCGCACCCGGAGCTTCGGGCGCTGGGGAAAGGGTTGCCGAGGCCTGGCCGGACATCTGCTCCCCGCGGTCCGGTCCCGGACCGGTCACCCCCGGGCAGGGGGCCGCGGGCCACCGGCTCCCTGGCCTTCCTCTTGCCTTTTTCCCGGCGGTCGGGTAGAAACATCCCATGAAGGTCGTTTTCATCTTATTCCTGCGCCTGTTCGGCTCTCTGGTGGCGGCCAGGCTTTTCCTGCTGGCCGCAGGCTGGTCCGGCCGGGACTGGCTCATCGGCCTCACCCTGGCCTTGACGGCCAATCTCTACCTCTTCGACTTCCTGGAGTGGCGCGGCAGGTGGGTCGTGCGCCGCCGCCGGGAGAACCTGGACGCCTCGCCCCCTGCACCCGGCGGGGAGGAGCGGGCGACCAGGTAGGAGGCGTGAAAGGCCTTTCTTAAAAATAGGAGGCCCGCTGAAAGCCTTGATTTACGGGCCTTTCAGAGAATGGAGGATCACCCGTTGCCCCCTGTTTGAACCCAACCTGCTCCCACTCCCGGCCCCACTACCGACCCCAATGGTGATGGCGCCGAGCCTATGCCTGCCCTGACCAAGATTTCTATCGGTGTTGTATAACATATTAATATCATAGCAAAATATTATTGCAGGTGCGAATAGTGGCAAGGTATCTTTTGTCAGCAGGGAAAACTTCTTTCTTTTTTAGTTTTGGGGGTATGCACTTGACTCAAGTGACCCCAATATGTAGTATGCGGGTATGGAAGATTACCCGCGGACTATAATGGAGTTTGAAAGTAAATTTGCCAGCGAAAGGTCCTGAATAGATTACCTAATCGCACTTCGGTGGCCTGAAGGTTTTTTGTGCCCGGCTTGTAAGACAGCCACTACTTGGCGAAACGCTCGTGGATTGTTGCATTGCAAGGAATTTGGTCTCAGTTGACCCATTGCCAGGGCAAAAAAAACCTCTCTTCCGAATCTTTTATAACACTAGATATAGTATGTACTTGAGTGAAATGCATACCCCCATTTAACTATTAATTATCTTCTAAACTGATAATCTCCGGGAGCACACCGGGTCGTCATCAGAAAAGCAGTTTTTCGGTGCCGGACAGGTGCGGTCCCGGATGGAGTTATGATACATTTTCGGTCAGACGGGCTCATTTCAATCAGAAAGGAAGTTCAGACATGAAAGGTAAAACGCTGCCAATCTCGATTTCGGGCATGATCGTGCTGCTGCTTTTCTTCTTTTCGGTCCACACCGCCGGGGCTCAAACCGCCGAACACCAATGGGGGAAAATCGGCTTCCAGGTTCCCCTGGCCTTTTCCAGCCCCAAGGAGATCGGCATGGACGCGGCGGCCATGCAGCATCCACCGGAGAGCCCCCCGGGCAAGGGACAGATGGAGATCACCCTGGTGGGCGTGTCCAAGGGGTTGCAGGAAAGCCTGGAGAATAAGGACGAAGAAATCCGCAAGTATGTCAAGGGGACCTTCCTCGGCTCGGTGGAGCCGGCCACCAGGAAGACGGAACGGACCTTCCTAGGAAAGAAGGTCGTCGGTGAAGGGCAAACCCTCAGCATCCCCCGGAAAGGGGAACTGGAATTTTATCTGGTGCCGCTGTCCGACGGAGATAAGGTGGCCGTGGCTTTCTTCTGGGACCCCGCCTTCCCCAAAGAAAAGGTGGACAGCGTGATCGCCAAGGTGGCGGAGTCGTTGAAGGAAATAAAGGGGAAGTGAGGCCCGGAACCCGGTTGTCAGGGCTTTTGCCGGCCAGGCGAGGTGCAGGACCGGCAAGTGCGGAGTCCCTGCCCCATCATTCAGGACAACCGGCCATGGAGTCTTGAAATTTAGTTGGGGGGCAGGGGTCTTGACACCCCTGGCCCCTACCTCACATCCCCTCCCCCAACTTCTTTGGGGAAGCTTCGGCCTGGGTCAGTCGGGCCTGAAAGTTCCGCAGGGTTTGCACCACGCTCCCTCTCCCGAGGGTGGCGGCGGGTAGGGACGGCCGCCAAGTCCTAACCTCATCACAAAAACTGCAATCCACAGGCAAGCTTGGGGGAACCGGTTTGCCTTTATATTTTTCAGAATTCATAGTAATGTATTTCATTGGGATGCTGTGAGGACGCCATATAGCCTGTATGGAATCTACCGGGGAAAAAATGAAATTCAGACTTTCCCGCCATGCGCAACAGGAATTGAAACGGCGGGCTATTCCGGAAAAAATGCTGGAATCAGTCATTCAGAATCCCCAACAAGTCATTGATCAACCGGATGGCAAGAAGGTCTACCAATCGCAAATTGATTTCGGGGGTGGTAAAATATTCTTGCTGCGTGCCGTAGTGGCGGAATTGACGGGCTCTGCCTTAGTGGTTACCGTCTACCGGACCAGAATGATCGGCAAATATTGGAGGATGCCATGAAGGTGACTTATGACCCGGAAGTCGACGTGCTTCGCATTCTCTTCAGCAATGCCCCTATCGAGGAGTCGGATGAGGACAAGCCGGGAATAATTATCGACTACGATAAAGATGGCAACATCGTGGGAATGGAGATTTTGGATGCTTCCAAGCGGATGGATAATCCCCGGGCAGTGGATTATGCGGTGATGGGGTGATGATTTCAGAAGGCAAATATGGACAGGTCAAATAAGCTGAGGAAGCTTTACCAAGAAAATTTCCAACGTCTCCGCTGCGGTTCAAATGTATTTCCAAAGGTTATTCCAAGGAGATTTTTAGAAAATACCTTGAACTCAGAAATAATAACAAAGCCATGGAATATGCTAAGGGTTACATAACCCCTTACTTTTACAAGCCTCTGCAAAGATGGTTTTGTCATCTATTAATGTATATTACGAAAAAATTCAATGCTCAACAGTACAATATAGAAATTGGTAATCTATGGTTTATTTACTCTGGGGTCTTTAAATTTCAACTAGTTCCAAAGCGGCTCTGGAGTACGAGGAGTTAAGGAGTATGATCCCGATCGCGTCCTCCTGCATCTTACTGAGCCGGAGTAAACTTCCCCAGAATCTCCTGCAGAACGTCCTGGAATTGGTCCAGATCACTCGTCACTATGTGCCAATGTTCCATCACTTTGCCCTTCAGGTTCACCAGCTTGTCGGCGTCCAGTTCATAGTCATAGGCATGCCGGAAAACATGGCGAAATCCCCGCAATTCATCGATGAGGGTGTGGCTCCGGGGCGAAAGGAGAGCCGGTCTAATGCCCGGGATGTCAAGGGTCATACGCTTCAGCAGTTCCCGGTGGTAGCGCCCGGGATCTTCCACCCGGTTTTCAAAGGCTCGGGCCACAGCCTTAAAGAGGTCTTCCATGGCGCTGTACAAATTGTGGAGCAGGTATCCGAGATGACTGGATTTTTCTCTGGTAACCGGTTCCGTGGCCTTGATCTCGGTGAGCAGGCGCTCCATGGTTTTCACCTGACTGGCCAGGTAAGCTGACAGAATCGCCAGGTTCGGATGCATCATATCACCCTCCAGCCCCGCTCCCGGATAGTTTCGGCGAAGCGGCAGCGCTCCAGTTCGATGAGGTCCACCTGCCGGTCCAACAATTCCTCCAGTTCCACCATGACCCGGAAATAGTCCTCCTCCAGGCCCTCCACGGCGATGTCCACGTCGGAAAAGGCGTAAAAATGCCCCTCCCGCAGCACCGAGCCGGTGAGGTAGGCGGCCGCCACCCGCTTGCCCGCAAAATATGCCGGCAGGCGGGCCAGGGCCCGGGTGAGGACCTCCTGGCGCTCCCGCTCCCGGCGACGCGCTTCCTCTTCCAGGGCTTGTTCCCACCGCGAGGTGTCGAAGGGTCGGGAGGGGGGGTTTGCCATGGCCGCACCGGTGGCTTTTCTCCGATGGGGAGATTATAATGGAAAAGCTGCAAAATTTCTAACGGCATAAAGATTGCAGACCTCTTATGATGATGATGACACCCATGCCCAACGTCACCGCCGTCCTGCTGGCCGCGGGCCAGGGAACCCGGATGAAATCGTCCCACCCCAAGGTGCTGCACGAAATCCTGGGGCGGCCCATGATCGCCTACCTCGTCGATGCTCTCAAATCGAGAGGCATGGCCGACATCCTGGCGGTGGTCGGCTATCAGGCTGAGAAAGTCCAGGCCGCCCTGGCGCCGTACGGCCTCAGATTCGTCCTCCAGGAGCCCCAGCAGGGCACCGGCCACGCGGTGCAGGTGGCCCTGCCCGCGGCGCCCCCGGAAACCGAAACCGTCATGGTGCTGTGCGGCGACGTGCCCCTGATTTCCGGAGAGAGCATCGACAATCTCTATCAATTGCACCAACAATCGGGGGCCGCAGTCACCGTGCAGACCGTGGAGCTGCCCGACGGGGCCCACTACGGCCGGGTGGTGCGGGATGACACCGGTCAGGTGCGGGACGTGGTCCAGGTCAAGGACGCGGCCCACCGCCCGGACATCCTGGCCATCCGGGAGATCAACACCGGGGCCTACTGCTTCGACGCGGCCTTTTTGCGACAGGCCTTGAGCGAACTTACCGTCAGCCCGGTCACCGGCGAAATCTACCTCACCGACATGATCGCCCTGGCCCGCCGGCACGGCCGGGGCGTGGAGGCGCTGCTGGACCCCGACTGGGAAAATCTCCTGGGCATCAACAGCCGCCGGGAGCTGGCCCAGGCCACCCGCGTGCTCAGGCGCCGCATCAACGAGGCGCATATGGCCGCGGGCGTCACCCTCATGGACCCGGAGGCCACCTTCATCGGCCCCTTGGTCACCATCGGCCGGGACACGGTGATCTATCCCAACGTCTTTCTGGAAGGTGAGACCAGCATCGGCGAGAACTGCCGTCTGGAACCCCAGGTCCTCATCCGGGACTCCCACCTGGCCGACGGCGTCATCGTCAAAATGGGGAGCGTCATCGAAGGCAGCCGCATCGGCCCCGGGGCCGACGTGGGCCCCATGGCGCGCCTCCGGCCCGGCAGCGAGCTCAAGTCCCGGGTGCATATCGGCAACTTCGTGGAGGTGAAAAAATCGGTGCTGCACGAAGGCGTCAAAGCCGGGCACCTCACCTATCTGGGCGACGCGGAGGTGGGGGCCGGCGTCAACGTGGGCGCGGGCACCATCACCTGCAACTACGACGGCGTGCAGAAACACCGCACCGTCATTGAGGACGGCGCCTTCATCGGCAGCAACACGGCGCTGGTGGCCCCGGTGACCGTGGGCGAGGGCGCTTATATCGGGGCCGGCTCCACCATCACCGAAGACGTGCCCTCCGGCAAACTGGCCATCGCCCGGGGGCGGCAGGTCATCCTCACCAGGAAGAAACAGCCCGGAGCACCGGATTGAAAAGTAAGGGGGCGGGGAGGTGTGGGGGCCGCTGCCCCCGCCCCTTTCTGCATCAAACTTTATCTGAAAACAGCTTTACAGAGGTCGGCTTTCAGCCAAAAAATTTAGGGCGGGCTCCGTTCGCCGCTTTTGAGGTTTATGTCCTCTCTTCCTGAGTGGTCAAGCCGCTTTTGGGACCGGTTCAAGCTCCTGGGTCTGCAGGCCCTCTACACCTGGTCAGGCCTGCTGCAGTATCGGGCCAAAACAAAAGCCCCGGACCTGGCCCGGAGCGCCCCCCGGGACCAGGCCGCGCGGGCCGTCTTTTTACGCCTGATCCGCAAAAGGCAGGAAGAACTGGCCGACTTCCTGGGGGCCTATCACCACCACTGCCGGGAATGCGGCGGGGGGTGCTGCCGGGTTTTCCCCGTACCGCCTTTTAAGATTCACGATTATCTTATTTATGACCTTTTCCCTGAAAGGTGGGCCGGAATAACGAAACCGCCGCTGCGGGACCTGGTGTGCCTTTTCACGTGGTTGAATCCCGTCCTGGTGATCTGCCAACTGGGTCGATTTCCGGGCAACCGTGCGGAGGACCGGCAGGACCTTCACCCGAAACACGGTTTCCGGCCCGAACCTCCGTCCGCCTGTCGGTGTGCGGCCCTGGGGGAGCAGGGCTGCCTCCTGCCCTGGGGGGCCAGACCCGAAGGCTGCCTGCTGTTCAATTGCCGGCTGATCATGGATGACCTGTCGCCCGCGGCTTACCGGCGGTTTCTGTGGCTCATGGCCAGGTACTACGCCTTGCTGACCTGGGCCTTGTGGGTCAGGTGAGAGCAAAGGGAAAAGGGCAGGAACGTGCAGCGCCGCCGCCCCACGTCGGCCTGAACCCGGGGCGCCCGAGGGCGGGTGGCCCACACAAACTTCTCGTGACGCAACTTCGGCCGGGTTGAGGCGCCAGGCCCCCCGGTGGAGATGGAGGATACAAGCGAACATGTGCGGCATCATCGGCTATCTGGGCCCCCAGGAGGCCACGCCCATCATCCTGGACGGCCTCAAGCGCTTGGAATATCGCGGCTATGACTCCGCCGGTCTGGCGGTGCTGGGCCCCGACGGGCTGGCCATCCGGCGGGCCCTGGGGAAGTTGCGGGAACTGGACAAGCTGGTGGCCCAGGACCCACCCCAGGGGCGGACGGGCATCGGCCACACCCGCTGGGCCACCCACGGGCCCCCTTCCGAGAACAACGCCCATCCCCACCAGGTGGGCGACATCGCCGTGGTGCACAACGGCATCATTGAAAATTACCTGGAGCTCAAGGAAAAGCTGCTCCGGGAGGGCCACCGCTTCGCCTCCGAGACGGACACGGAGATCGTCTCCCACCTCATCGTCAAACACCTGTCCGCCGGGGCCGACTATCTGGCCGCAGTGCGCCACACCCTGCGGGAGATCCGGGGCTCCTACGCCCTGGTCCTGGTCAACGCCCGGGAACCCCGCATGCTGGTGGCGGCCCGCAAGGAGAGCCCCCTGATTTTGGGATTGGGGGACGGGGAATACTTCCTGGCCTCCGACATCCCCGCCATCCTGCCGTACACCCGCCGGGTCATTTTCCTGGAGGACCATGACCTGGTGGTGCTCCGGGACGGCGAATTCGGCATCTGGGACCGGGACGGCCGGACCTGCCGGCGGGCGGAGCACCAGATCACCTGGAGCCCGGCCATGGCCGAAAAGGCGGGCTATAAGCACTTCATGCAGAAGGAGATTTTCGAGCAGCCCCGGGCCCTCATCGACACCTTCCGCAGCCGCATCCTCCAGAACGAAGGGCAGGTGGTCCTCCCGGAAATCCCCTGGAACGACGCGGAATTGGGGGATATTGGCAAAATCTTCCTGGTGGCCTGCGGCACCTCCTTCCATGCGGCCATGGTGGGAAAACACCTGCTGGAGAGCCTCTGCCGCCTGCCGGTGGAGGTGGACCTGGGCTCCGAGTTCCGCTACCGGGACCCCCTGGTGGATGACCGCACGCTGCTTATCACCATCTCCCAGTCCGGGGAGACGGCGGACACCCGGGCGGGCCTCCAGGCAGGCAAGGAGCGGGGCGCCCGCACCCTGGGCATCGTCAACGCGGTGGGCTCCAGCATCGCCCGGGAGGCCGACGCCGTCTTCTACACCCACGCCGGACCGGAAATCGGGGTGGCCTCCACCAAGGCCTTCACCACCCAACTGGTGGCCCTGTATCTCATCGCCCTGTACCTGGCCCCGCGCCTGGGCCGTATGACGGCCGCGGAAGTGCGGGGGCGGCTGAACGAGTTGGTGAAGCTGCCCACCTGGGTGCAGGAGACCCTGGACCTGGATGCCCGCATCCGGGAGACCGCCCGGAGCTATATGCACGCCCACAATTTCCTCTACCTGGGGCGGGGGCTGCACTACCCCATCGCCCTGGAGGGGGCCTTGAAGCTCAAGGAAATCTCCTATATCCACGCCGAGGGGTACGCCGCGGGGGAGATGAAGCACGGCCCCATCGCCCTCATCGACCGGAACATGCCGGTGGTGGTGCTGGCGCCCCGTAGCCCGGTGCTGGAGAAGGTGCAGGGTAACCTGGAAGAGGTGGCCGCCCGGGGGGGCCGGCTCATCGCCCTCACCGAGGCGGACAATTATCAGGTGCAGGAGCGGGTGGAGAGCGTCATCCCGGTGCCGGCCGCGCCCCTGGACCTGTCCCCCATCGTCCTGGTGGCGCCGCTGCAACTGCTGGCCTACCACATCGCCGACCTGCGGGGCACCGACGTGGACCAACCCCGCAACCTGGCCAAAAGCGTGACGGTGGAGTGAAAAGGTGGTTGAGGGAGGG
>Ga0194125_10003271_pt1 | contig 26322 bp, 16 predicted proteins | sample TA2KigC250mmetaG_FD_148626 | JGI IMG/M metagenome (GOLD analysis project Ga0194125, IMG submission 148626) | Freshwater microbial communities from Lake Tanganyika, Tanzania - TA2015034 Kigoma Deep Cast 250m | ecosystem: Environmental > Aquatic > Freshwater > Lake | place: Tanzania: Lake... | reverse complement strand
CGACATCGGGCACACGCCCACAACGGCAACTCCCGTCGACTACCTCACCCGCACCAACGAGGACGGGAGCGTGAGCTGCATCATCGGAGCGATGGACCTTGCGTCGAGAACGGAGTGGCGTGTCGAAATCCGTCTTCCGAAGGACAGGGCGTATTTCGAGACCCGATCGTTTTGGTACAATCCGACAGATGTCAACACCTCCCTGTATCACTGGATGTGCGTAGCGGCAGACGCGGATGAAGACCTGCAGTTTCTGTATCCGGGAACTGCATACATCGGCCACGGCGGCGAGGCCTCCCCGTGGCCTCTCGACAACGCCGGCAGGAACTTGTCGCTCTATCACGACAACGCCTTCGGCTCAAGCAAGTCGTACCACGTCCTGGGCACCTACACGGACTACTTTGGCTCGTACTGGAAAAACGACGATTTCGGAGCTGTGCACTGGTCTCGCTACGGAGACAAGGTCGGCAAGAAGATCTGGATCTGGGCCCGTTCACGAGAGGGAGAGATCTGGAAAGATCTGCTGACGGATCCGGAGCTCGGCAACAAGCAGTATGTCGAGATCCAATCGGGATTGCTCTTCAACCAGGCTGCAGCGGGAAGCGGCAGAACGCCGTTCAAACATATGTTCTTCGCGCCCCTGAGCGCAGAACGATTTGACGAAGCGTGGTTCCCGTTCAATAAGATCGGCGGCATTGTCGAGGCAAACCTCTCCGGTTCCCTGAACGTGAAACGGGAGGGAAAGAGCATTACCGTCGGATTCTGCCCTGTCCGCCCCATCAATGAGGAGATCGCGGTTTCAGTTGGGGGGAAGGAAGTCCACCGAAAAGCTCTCAATCTCAAGCCGCTCCAATCGGTCGTCGAAACTGTCGAGGCCCCAGTTGATGGCGAGATCCAGGTGTCTGTTGGCGATCACATCTCATATAGGAGCGGAGATGACGAGGCGAAGATCCTGCACCGGCCTATCGTCGCGAACAAAGAATTCGACTGGAATTCGGTGGCAGGGCTTTACACGGATGGTGTGGAGCGGGCACGCCAGCGCGATTCGAAGGGCGCCCTGGTCAAATTCCTTGCCTGCCTTTCGAAAGATCCGGTCTACACGCCGAGCCTGGTCGGGGCGTCTGAGATCTACTACAAGCGGATGCAGTACGATTCTGCCTTCCATTACGTCAGCAAAGCGCTTGCCAATGACGCATATGACCCGGACGCGAATTTCCTCTACGGCGTAATCAGCCGGAAGCTGGGCCGGCTTTATGATGCGCAGGACGGCTTCGGCGTCGCCGCGCGTTCGATGAAGTACCGGCCGGCTGCCAACGTTCAGTTAGCTGAAATCGCCTTCGTGCGGGGCAGGCTGTCCGAAGCAGACGAATACGCTCGCCGGGCGCTCGACTATGATCGATACAACGTGCGGGCACACCGGATCCTGGCGCTCTCCTGCCGAAAGCTCGGCCGACTTGAAGATGCGAAGATTGTCCTGGAAAGAATGCTCCAGATCGACCCTCTGAGCCATTTCGCGAACTTCGAGCATTATCTCCTTGATCCATCCTCTGAACGACTCCATCGTTTCACGTCGATGATTCGAAATGAGTTTCCCCACGAAACGTACCTTGAACTGGCAAGTTACTACTTGTCGCTCGGCCTTGACCGGGAAGCGATCAGCTTGCTGGAGAAAGCACCGGAACATCCGATCGTCTCCTATTGGCTTGCCTTTTTCTACGATCGCGTGAAGGATCAGGGAAAGAGCAGCGAGCACCTTGCGAAAGCGTCGCAACACTCGCCTCACCTTGTCTATCCGTTCCGAGCGGAAACGGCTGAAATCCTTTCATGGGCCGAGGCAAGAATGCCGAGCTGGAAAACGAAGTATTATCTCGGCCTCATATTCTGGAGCAGAGATCGGTTGGATATCGCACAGAAATACTTTGCAGCGTGCGGCGATCTCCCCGATTTCGCTCCGTTCTATCTCTCACGTGGACGTATCATCAAGAGCGAAAAGCCGGCGTCAGCGCTCGGCGATTATCGTCGGGCGTACGATCTTGCGAAAGATGACTGGAGAACTTCTCGTACCCTCATCGAGCACTACAACGAGCAAGGGGAGCATGCACAGGCGCTCGAAATCGCTCGCGCTGCCGTTTCCAGAATGCCAGAAAGAAGCGTACTGCAACTCGGCTACGCGAGAACCCTGATGTTTAATCGACGGTTCGGATCGAGCCTCTCAATTCTCGACACCATAACAATCCTGCCATTCGAAGGTGCTCAGTACGGCCGCGAGATCTACAGGCAAGTCTGTTTGCTCTCGGCCGCTGATGCGGTGAAGAAGGGGGAGTACGAGAACGCGCTCGAGCTGATCAGCAAGGCACGTCAGTGGCCGGAGAGGCTTGGCGTCGGGAAGCCCTATGAGGTGGATAACCGGCTGGAGGACTACCTGGAAGCGCTCTGCAACCTCGAGCTCGGAAATCGCACACAGTCGAACGCACTGCTTGGACAGGTTGTTCGCTACACTCAGGATCATGAAGGTGACTGGGGCTCAAACCGCTTCATTGGGGCCCTCGCACTGCGTGTATTGGGCAGGAATGCCGAGGCGAGGAGTCTCATCATTGACTGGACGAAACGCGATCCAAAGAGCTCGATCGCGCAATGGTGCAGCGCGGTCTTTGCGAAGGACTACGACAACGCGCGGAGGATCGAAGCTCAGTTGAGGAAAGGATTCCGCGGCAGCATTCTCGCCAAGGCGTCCGTTGATGGTAACTTCGCACTTCTCCTGGAGCTGAACGGTATTCAGAGGTTCTGATTCAACCCGAGAGATCATCAAACATCCTTCAAGAGCGATCATTATGAAGTTCCTTTTCCTCACTCGAAGAGTAGCCCTTGTCATTGTTCTGGCCGTCCTGTGGCAATTGCCGGTCAGTGCCCAACGGGCAACCGACGAGTTTGTTCCTGCTTCTCAATACTATGGCATTGGTTCGTGGATCGCGGATTCGCTCGGCAATCACAGAGTTGTGATCCGGGTGACGACGAACGGCGAGGCCGTGCGGGCACGCATTCCTTGGCGTAGACGGGATCGCCGGCCGGAGGAGAAGAACGTTATCATTATCGACGCCACGACCGAAAAGAGAATTACCAATGTTCATTGGCTGGAACTCAGCCGTGAAGTCGGAGATGTGGTCTTTGAGCCTCTAACGGTTCCGGGTGAGTACTACGTGTACTATCTCATCTACCGCTCACGAGGGTCGCGCAATTATCCGAAGGGATACTATCAGCGCATGGAACCGACTGCCGACAACTTGTGGCTCGAGAGGCTCGGACTGGATCGTCAACCGATCTCGACGGGCAGAATCAACCGGCTTCCCCGGGCGGAGCTGATTCAATTCCAGTCGATTGATGAATTCAACAGCTTTTACCCGATGGAGGTGATCGCAACGTCGAGGGAAGTAGTCTCGCTCCTCAAGGCTTATCCTGATTCGGAGTATCTACTCTTCCCTGAGGACCGCGAGCACCCGATCAAGATGACGGCAGACCTGCCGTCCCGTTGGATCCAGAGCGGGCCAAAGACGACGTTTGAAGGAAATGCGGAGAAGGGAGAATTCTATTCGCTGCAGATCGGGGTCTATGCCATCAGGTCCGGGATCGCGGATATCGATGTTCGCATGAGCAATCTCAGGAGCCGGAGTGGCGTCCACATTCCGGCCTCGGCGTTTACCTGCTTCAATACGGAAGGGATCGACTGGAAGGGAAACAAGCTGGATCCGGTTGGTGCTGTTGAGAAAGGAAAGGTAGGCCCGTTGTGGATGGGAGTGATGGTTCCGGTGGATGTTCCGGCCGGAACGTACGAAGGCGACATCACCGTCGCTCCCCGCGGGATGAATGCTCGCAAGATCCATCTGATCGTGAACGTGATGGAAAGCGTCGCTGCCGACGCAGGTGACAATGAACCTTCAAGATTGACACGGCTCCGCTGGCTCAACTCCCAGATAGCTGTTGACGACGACATCGTTCCGCCATTCACGCCGATGAGCGTCGAGGGAAACGTTGTGCGCTGCCTCGGACGTGATATCTCTCTGAACCGCGCCGGTTTCCCGGAAGAGATCACGAGCTACTTCTCTCCCGAAGTGACCCGACTTGATGCCCGCGGCCGAGAACTTCTCGCGAACCCAATTCAACTGGTTATTGAGACTGAACGTGGTGGAAAAATCCCATGGAAGAGCAACAGGTTTGTCGTCACCAAGAACAAACCCGGTGCAATCGGCTGGAGGTCGGACAGCAAAGTGGGTAATTTCGATGTGACCCTGAATGCGCAGGCGGAGTTCGACGGCTTTGTCGATGTTCAGGTCACTCTGACTGCACAGCGGGAGACCAGTGTAAACGACATCCGGCTCGAAATCTCCATCTCAAAGGATGTGGCGAAATACTCGATGGGCTTAGGGCTCAAAGGGGGGTATCGCCCGGAGAGATTTGACTGGAAATGGGACAAGCAATTCAATCATGACGCCTTCTGGATCGGTGATGTGAACGCAGGCCTGCAAGTGAGTTTCCGGGATGAGAATTATTCGCGACCGCTGAACACGAACTTCTATCAACTCAAGCCCCTCAATATGCCGCCATCATGGTACAACGAGGGGAAGGGAGGGTTTCGGTTCGACAGCAGCGAGCCACAGTCGATCGTGCTCAGGGCGTTCAGCGGACCTCGGCAGGTCAAATCGGGAGAGCGGCTGCACTTTTACTTTGCGTTGCTCCTCACGCCGTTCAAGCTTGTCGACGCAGACGCCCAGTGGACAACCCGCTACTATCACCGGTTTCGTCCTCTTGATGAGATTGCCAGGACGGGGGCCAACACGATCAACGTCCACCACGCCACAGAAATCAATCCGTTCATCAACTACCCCTTCTTTCGTCCCGCAGAGATGAAGGCGTACATCGACGAGGCGCATGCGAAGGGCTTCAAGGTAAAGATCTACTACACAGTGCGGGAGCTGGCAAACCGAGCTCCGGAGCTGTTCGCGCTGAGGAGCCTTGGTGACGAGGTGCTGTCCTATGGGCCTGGCGGCGGCTTCTCGTGGCTTCAGGAGCATCTCGATTCTAACTACATCGCCGCGTGGTTCGTGCCTGATCTCAAGGACGCCGCCGTGATCAATAGTGGTGTGTCGCGCTGGCACAACTACTACGTCGAAGGTCTGAACTGGCTCGTGAAAAATGTGGGGATTGATGGATTGTACATCGACGACGTGGCGTTCGACAGAACAACGATGAAGCGGGTGAGGAAGGTGCTCGATCGCGGTCGGCCCGGCGCGCTGATCGATCTACACTCTGCCAATCAGTACAATCCCCGTGATGGCTATGTGAACAGCGCCAATCTCTATCTCGAGCATTTCCCGTATATCAACCGCCTGTGGTTCGGGGAATACTTCGACTACAATTCTTCGCCGGACTTTTGGCTGATTGAAGTCTCCGGGATCCCCTTCGGACTTATGGGCGAGATGCTGGAAAAGGGAGGCAATCCCTGGCGCGGGATGATCTACGGAATGACCTCCCGACTTCCCTGGGCCGGTGACCCCACGGCGATTTGGAAGCTCTGGGACAGCTTTGGAATGGTGGGAAGCAAGATGTTCGGGTATTGGTCACCGAACTGTCCCGTGAAAACGGACAATCGTGATGTTCTCGCCACTGCCTACGTCAAACAAGGCAAGGCATTGATATCTTTGGCGAGTTGGGCGCCGCAAGCTGTCGAGTGCAAGGTAACGATTGATTGGCAATCACTCGGGCTCGATCCGACGAAGGCGACGATGTACGCCCCCGAGGTCAAGGACTTCCAGACAGAACGGGAGTTTCGGAGTGATGAGGGGATCCCCGTTGGACCGGGCAAAGGCTGGTTACTGATATTACGTGCGAATCGCTGAGGAGTCTCCCATCCTTTTCTATGGAAGAGCTCACTAGTCGTATCAATGAGGCGCTTGCTCGAGAGGAAGAGCGGGCTGAGAGGATTGCCAGCACCGCGCGCCTAACCGTCCTTGGTATGCTCTCTCTGATAGCAATTCTGAATGCCGGTACGATCTCCGTCGCTGCGAATATCATGAACTTCGGTGCACTGGCGGTCGGTTATGGCTACGGGCTTGCCGTGTTGGTGCGGATACGGCGGAGAAAGTACCGACCTGTTATGAAATATCTTACCTCCTGCCTCGATGTCTCGCTCGTCATTCTTGTCTTGTTTCTCTATTCGCACATCGAAATTGCATCGGTGGCGCTGAAACACTACGTTTTCCTCATCATCTTTCCCCTTATCGGATTGACGGCGTTCCGTTATGATGTCCGGCTTGCTTTGGTTACTGGCAGCACCGCCGCTGTCTTGTATCTCGCTCTGATCTTCTACCTAACGTTTACGGGTGCAGTGACTCTCACAAGCGGTGGTTACCACCGTGAGCTGTTTACAGCGGAAGTCACTGTGCTCGGTCAGGTGACGAAAGTCCTCATCCTTGTCGCGTATGTCGCTCTCATTGCGTATTTGGCGGCTCGTTCGAGACGTCTTTTCGAGCGACTCGTGAGTCAGGAAGTCCATGTACAGATCCAGAAGGATCTGATCGTTCGCGAATTGGAGATCGCCGGGCATGTTCAAAGCCAGTTACTGCCCCGCGCGTTTCCCGATCTCGGCGCACTTCACCTTTTCGGGAAGGTGGAACAGGGTCGCTTCGTAGGAGGCGATTACTGCGATTTTCTGAAGCTATCGGACCACCGTGTGCTTGTTGTGGTTGCTGATGTCTCTGGTAAGGGCGTTCCGGCTGCCCTCATTATGTCTGAGGTGCGCGCGTCCACTCATGTTCTTGCGTCATTGGGATTGGGCCTTGTGGAGTTCGTCAAACGGTTGAACGCACTTCTTCTGAAGAGCACAGATCGGAAAACATTTGTCACTCTCTTCGTCGGTGAGATCGATATGTCTGCTCGGACCTTGCGATACCTGAATGCTGGCCATCCACGGCCGCTGCTGTATCGTGATCATCGCCTCTCTTCGTTGACGAGGGGAACGATACCATTGGGAGTTACCGCTCATGTCCCTCAACTCATCCTGCGGTCGCAGCCTTTCCCGCCTGGGGCGATGCTAGTTTGCTCCACTGATGGAATCTCCGAGCGGAGAAATCAAGAAGGAGAGGAGTATGGTGAGGAGCGGCTGAAAGCGTTCGTCGAGTCGCACGTTGATCTTGATACAGAGCCCTTTGCGCACCGGCTGCTTGAGGAGGTAATTGCCTTCGGTCAGGGTAGAGATCTGGACGATGACATAACTGTGGCGGTTGCGAAATGGTTGCCTGAATGAGATGCCTTCTGGTTTCATCTTCGCATGTCTAGCAGACTCCGCTATCAGCTTTAAGAATAGCATTGGCTTCGCCGCACTTCGTACCGCTGAGCACGCCACGCTATTGACGCTAGCCCGCGTTGCCTTTCAGCGTAAAGTCAGGTACCTTCGACATGTGATCCGTCGTCTTCTTTCGTATGGTCTTCGGTGATCCCTCGGCGTTTTCGTTCATTGATCTGCTTCCTGTGGTTATTCAATCGGAGGATTTGACGACATGCCCCCACGAACCCGCTTACATGCTCAACGCCTCTGCATCGGTTCTTCTGTCCTTCTCCTCTTGCTGCTTGCTCTGGCTGAGTCGTTTTCCCAAGACCGTCAGCCTGCTGTCGCGGGGCAGTTTTATCCTGGTGGAGCGACGGAGCTGCGGTCGATGTTGAAGGAACTCTTCGCACAGGCGGCTCCCTCAAAGAATCTCTCCAACGTGGTTGCCCTCATCTCACCCCACGCGGGCTACGTGTTTTCAGGCGGGGTTGCCGCGTCCGCCTTCAATCAAATCGACCCTTCAGATCGGTACGACAACATCTTCATTCTGGGGCCAAGTCACCGCGTCGGCTTCGAAGGGGCTTCGATCTACTCCTTGGGCGATTTCATTACACCGCTAGGGACAGTGAAAGTAAACAGGAAGCTCGCCGAAGCACTCATTCAGAAACACAAGTTCTTCAGTTCTCGAAGGGATGCCCACCAGAACGAGCACAGTGTCGAAGTGCAGATTCCGTTCCTTCAGTATCGGTTCGGAGAGGACATTACCATTGTGCCGATCGTTGTGAGTGCAAACTCGGAGCGGACATGCCGGGATCTCGCGGCGGCGCTTCGTCCGTACTTCACCCCGAACAATCTCTTCGTCATCAGCACCGACTTTTCTCACTACCCGGCCTACGATGATGCTCTCAAGGTCGATCAGGCTACGGCAGAAGCGATCATGTCAAGGTCGCCCGACAACCTTCTGAAGGTCATGGCTGCCAATGAACGACGGCGGATCGCCAATCTTGCGACGAGCCTCTGTGGCTGGCCCTGCGTTCTCACCCTGATGTATCTTGTTCAAGACATGCCTCAGGCCGATATCACGCCTATTCAATACAGGAATTCCGGCGACTTCCCCTATGGACAGAAACAAGGAGTCGTCGGTTATCACGCGATTGCTGTCTCGGTGAAGGATGCCAAGGGGAAGGAGAAAACTGAGGGATTCAACCTTCGCGACCGCGACAAACGGGAACTCCTGCAGCTTGCCCGCCACACCATCGACGACTATGTCAGGAGCCGAACGGTGGATGCCCTCAACGTCGCGAAATTCTCCAAGGAGTTGCAAACCTGCTGCGGGGCGTTTGTCACACTCCGCAAGCATGGAGAACTCCGAGGGTGCATCGGTCGTTTCGACGCGAGCGAGCCTCTCTACAAGGTCGTTCAGCAAATGTCGATCGCCGCGGCAACCCAAGACTACCGGTTTCCACCCGTGGGCCCCGGAGAAGTCAGTCAACTGGAAATCGAGATTTCCGTCCTGACGCCGATGAGGCGAATAACCTCCATCGCCGAAATCGAGCTCGGCAAGCACGGCATCTACATCAGGAAAGGCGATCGTACCGGAACGTTCCTTCCTCAAGTTGCTATCGAAACCGGCTGGTCAAAAGAAGAGTTTCTCGGACACTGCGCTCAGGATAAGGCAGGGCTCGGCTGGGATGGTTGGAAAGACGCTGAGGTCTATGTCTACGAAGCCAGGGTGTTCAGCGAGCGAGAGTTGAGGCAATAGCGGTCTCAGTCTCCCGCTCAGAAACGGCACGCCTCATGAAGGACAACTCTCCAAGTAGTACCACAATGCTTGCATTGGATGTTCCGCACTGGAAATTCCTGCTCGCGGTCGTTGCTCTTGGTGTAACCTGCATCATCACGCAGATCATCATCCTGCGGGAATCTTTGGCTGTCTTCTACGGAAATGAGCTCGTCATCGGCATCATTCTCGGCAACTGGATGATTCTGACGGGTATCGGCGCGTATGTCGGAAGATTTACACAGAGACTTCGCGTGCGAACAGACCTGGTGGTCGCAGGTCTGCTTCTCCTTGCCATCCTGCCAATCCTCACGGCCCTTCTTCTGCGCGTCATGAAGAACGTCGCATTTCCCGTAGGAAGTATGATCGGCATCGTCGAAATTCTCTACGGCTCATTCCTCTTGTTGATCCCCTACTGCCTCGTGTCCGGTGGTGCGTTCACTCTGCTGGCCGATGTGGTGTCGGAGAAACGTGGTGAGAACATGATCACCAGCGTTTATGCCTGGGAAGCGATCGGAAGTGTGATCGGCGGTCTGTCGTTCAGCTTCGCAGCAGTATACTTCCTCACAACGTTCGAGGCCCTTCTCCTGCTTGCATTATTCGATCTCGTAGTCGCCGCTGTGTTCACGATTTCGCACGGTCGCGGCGGTGCTCGATTCGCCGTAGCCTTTGTCTTCCTCTGTATCCTTGTGCTTTCTCTGTTGGTCGATCTGGATCGATCCTCCCGGCAGTCTCTGTTCATCGATCAGGAAATCGTGTATGATAAAGACACTCCGTATGGCAGTCTGGTCGTGACGACACAGGCGGATCAGCTCAATTTTTATGAGAACAGCACGCTGCTTTGTTCGACGAACGACGTGACGACGAGCGAGGAAGCTGTTCACTATGCGATGATTCAACACCCTAATCCGAGGAGCGTCCTGCTGATTTCGGGCGCGATATCTGGTTCGGTGCAGGAGATCCTCAAGTACGATGTGGACAGGATCGACTATGTGGAGTTCAACCCCTGGCTCATTGAGCTTGCCAGGAAGTACATCTCGGTCCTCTCGGATGACCGTGTTCACATTGCGGCGCAGGACGCACGGCTCTTCGTGCGCCAGTCGTCCCAGCACTACGATGTGGCGCTGGTGAACGTCTCGGAACCGAGCACAGCGCAGTTGAATCGATACTACACGGTGGAGTTCTTCAACGAGCTTCGAAGCAAGCTCAATCCGGGTGCAGTTGTGTCCCTTGGTCTGTTGCCCGCTACCGATTATCAAGGTGAGGCGGCGCGGCGAGTGAACTCTGTAACATTCAACACCCTCCAGTCAATATTTCAAAATGTTCTCATTGTCCCGGGACTGAAGACGTATTACCTCGCATCGGACAGCACGTTGAGTCTTGCCATCGCCCGGATGATCGAAGGACGGGGGCTTCAGAACACCTACGTCAACCCGTACTATATTGATGACCGGATCCTGGACCAGCGGGCTCAGCTTATGGAAGAAACGATTGACGAAGAAGCAGGCGTCAATACCGATTTTGCACCAGCTTCATATCACCAGTATTTGACGTACTGGCTCAGCCTCTTCAGATCGGATTACTGGGTCCTTATGATCGTCTGTCTCATTGCTCTCCTGGTCGCCGCTCTCAATGTCAATCTCATCAGCGTGGGCATGTTCACGGGCGGCTTCGCGGCTTCATCCGTGGAAATTCTTTTATTGATCGCATTCCAGATCATCTATGGATATGTGTATCAAATCGTTGGCATCATCGTGACGCTTTTCATGGCTGGCCTCGCTTTGGGCGCGCTCTGGAGCCGCAGGCTGATTCCGCTGCCTCAAATACGGCACTATATCGTTATCCAGATTGTCATAGGGGTGTGCTGTGCACTCTTGCCACTGTGGTTCTTGCTGCTGAGGGAGGCTTTGCCTCACCCGGTCGTCGTGCAGGGTGTGTTCTTCCTTCTCACGGTGGCTATTGCGGGGGTGATCGGAATCGAGTTTTCCCTTGCAGCTCGATTGCGGGGTGGTTGGATTGCCGCTGTCGCGTCAGAGCTGTACAGTATCGACCTGATGGGCTCTGCTATCGGGGCGCTGCTTGTGAGCGCGTACTTCATTCCGGTGTTTGGAATCTTCAACGTCAGTCTGCTGGTTGGGGCCCTGAGCGTGTTCAGCGGGACGCTGCTTTACATGAGACGCAAGAATTTCGTACCATCCGGTGCGGAGGCAAAGTAGAATGGAGCAGAGAGTGTTGAGTAAGCGTGAATTCCTGAGGTGCAGTCTTTTTGGTGCCTGCGGCCTTATCGTGGGGTCGAATGGTTTTGATGAAATGATCCGGCTCCTGGGGGACAAGGGTGCGGCCGGGGTTTCACCGGAGGACCTTTGGAGGTGGAGCAAAGAGGCCCTTTTTTACGTCAAGACGCCCCGCGGATTGAAGTGCCTCAAGTGTCCCAACACCTGCGTGCTTGAGGAGGGGCAAACCGGGCAGTGTCGCAACAGGGTAAACTACAAGGGGAAGATGTATTCCATCGCGTACGGCAATCCATGCGCCGTCCATATTGATCCGATTGAAAAGAAGCCGTTCTTCCATTTCTTGCCGACAACAAGGGCGTTCTCCATTGCCACGGCTGGATGCAACCTCGCGTGCCTCAACTGCCAGAACTGGGATATCTCACAGATGAGTCCCAGGGAAACAGAGAACTACGACTTGATGCCTGCTCGGGTCGTCGAAGAATGCGCTCAACGAGGGTGTGAATCTATTGCCTACACGTACTCCGAGCCGACCACGTTCTTCGAATATACGTACGACACTGCCAAGCTTGCGAGGACGAGGAACATTCGGAGCGTTTTGAAATCGAACGGCTTCATCAATGAAGAGCCGCTCCGGATGCTGTGCAAGGTCCTGGACGCCGCAAACATCGACCTGAAGAGCTTCGATGATGACGCCTACATTCGCCTGGCGGGGGGGAGGCTAGCGCCCATCCTGAGAACTCTCGAAGTGCTGCACGAGGAGCACGTATGGCTCGAGGTGACCAACCTGGTTGTTCCAAGCTGGACGGACAACCTTGAGGTGATCAGAAAGATGTGCGAATGGCTGGTGAGCAAGGGGTTGCGCGATTATCCCATCCACTTCACCCGGTTCGTTCCTCAGTACAAACTCACCCACCTGCCGCTGACCCCCGTCGCGACGTTGGAGAAGGCAAGAGAGGTCGCCCTCAAAGCCGGGATGCGCTACCCATACCTCGGCAATGTTCCGGGACATTGGGCGGAGCACACGTTCTGCCATCAGTGCGGGAAAATGATCATCGAACGGAGAGGATACCAAATCCTGACCAACCACCTCGCCGACGGCAGATGCAAGTTTTGCCAGGAGCTCATCCCGGGAGTCTGGTCTGCGTGAATCCTTAATGAAGTATCGCCGCCCGCTGTCTCATCAACGTGGATCGGGAACTCTTCCATCCAGTCCTCATAACACCAATCCAAGGAGCGTTCACACGTTATGCAGCGCCCACGCCGCACCCAACGTCTTCACATCGGCCTGCTCCTCAGTTTCGCTGCTATTCTTGTATGGTCGATCATCAATCCTCGGGATCTATTCACTTGGTTCCTGGAAGTCCTGCCTGCCATCGTCGGGGTGATCGTGATCGTCGCGACCTACAACAGGTTTAGAATGACGACACTTGTGTACTCACTCGTCTGGTTACATGCCATTGTTCTGATCGTTGGCGGACATTACACCTATGCCGAAATGCCCCTGTTTAACTGGCTGAGGGACACATTCCATCTCGACCGCAACTACTATGATCGTGTGGGGCATTTTGCCCAGGGCTTTGTTCCGGCCATCATTGCGAGGGAAGTCTTATTACGGGTGACACCCCTGAAGAAAGGGAAAATGCTTTCGTTTATCATCATCTGCATCTGTCTCGCCATCAGTGCTTTCTATGAGTTTGTCGAGTGGTGGGTTGCGGTCGCGACCGGCTCCGCCGCGGACGCGTTCCTTGGGACGCAAGGGGATGTGTGGGACACGCAGTGGGATATGTTCCTGGCGTTTTGTGGGGCAAGCTCAGCGGTTCTTCTGCTCAGTCGCTTTCACGACTCCCGCTTGCAGAGATTCCTCGATCAGGACACAAAGCTCGAGACCCAAGGCCGGTAGCCGTCACCGATGGGCATCGTTCTGATCAGGAGTGTACTGATGGGATGGTAGACTGGAGGTAAGGGGATGCGACGAACGAACCTCGTCGGGCGTCAGCTATTCTTCGGTTGAAAGCGTTCTTCTGGTTGCGGCTTGTCTGATGATGCTGGACTCTCGCCGGGTGAGAGTGGGAGCCAAAAACGGAAGGTCGTACCATCGTCTGGGGATGACTTGAAAAAGACTTTCCCACCCAGGTATCGCTCGCCGATCAGCTTCATGCTGTAGGTTCCAACGCCACGATCTGACCCCTTTGTCGAGAATGATCTCTGGAAGATCTGCGTCTGAATCTCCCTCGGTATGAATCGCGGATTGTGGACCCAGAATTCAACTCCGTCCTTCTTCAGATCGCAACCAAGGGTTACGGTTTCACTCTCGCCTGAGGCCTCAAGAGCGTTCTTCGCCATATTGCCAATGACCCTGCGCAGGAGGGCACAGTCTGTCTGGACTCCACAATCGACCGCATTTTCATTAATTTTCAGAGAGCGCAACTGAGCGACCTCGTGGTTCTTGTACAGATCGACGATGTCGCGCAGGACCGAACGGGGGTTCAGTGTCGCTACTTCGACAGAGAGCTCGTTGTTTTCAGCGGCCAGCAGGTCACGCTGGGACTTGATCTCCTCGAGCAGATCGCGGGAAAGCTGAAGCAGCGGACTCTTGAATTCATGCAACGTGCTGGCGTCAGACTGCTGGAGGAGTTCAACAAATCCGTACAATCCGCCGACAGTATTCAGAATATCGTGAAAGAACATTCGCTCCAGTGCTCGTCGGAGTTTCTCGTGGCTGATGTCACTGACGGCGAAAACGGTGAACCGATCTCCGTTGAGTTGAAGCGGCGTGGCGTAGATCCTGAGGTCGAGAGGTTCAAGTTGGTTTTCTCTCGTGATCCGGCACTCTTCGCTAGAGACGGATCCTCTTTCGCTCGCAAGGATCGCTTTCAGTGCGCCGCAAGCTCTGCAGAATTCTGATACGCCGCAACATCCGCCGAAAGCCGGGGCGTGAACGCACTGCAGGACCTCCCCTGGCGTGAAGCCAAGGAGCTGAGTCGGGTTGTTCAAGCCCAGGGACTTCGCGAGGTTCTGATTTGCGAGGAGGATCTGGTGTTGCCTGTTCAGTACGAAGACGATGTCGAAAAGAGAGGAAATGAAATTGTCGAGGAGCTGGACGTTGGGAAGGTGTTGCGCCAGGCGTAGAATCTCATCACGCGTCGCACGTGTCGGTCGAGACGAATTTTCTGATGGCTGTAATGACAACATACAGTATTCGTGTTCCGATTAACTGGCATGAGACTGAGAGTGTCGCGACTCGTGCGGTATTGTGCTTCAGCGTCGGAGGGATTCTTGCCTGGATGAGAAACCGCAGCACGACGAGTCTAACCTCATGTACAAACGAGCTGCCTACGCGTGTGTGATGCCAATCAAGCATGAGCATACTTTCGCCGCTTGTCTCGGTTGCCATGAGTTCGCACGTCACTCTCTGTCTCAAAGGGATACGATGGTGTCGAAGAAATCCGGAATTGAAGCGGACTCTGCGTGTTGTGAGTGTCAAACACGAGGTTGGGACGATTACGATTTGATTGGATTTCTAAAGTGAATTTCCTTATCATTTGAACAAATTCAGTAGGTAGACTTCGCTATGTCACTGTCATATCGAGTACTCGTTGTCGACGATTCGGCCCACATGCGTATTCTGCTTGTGAAGTGCCTAAAACTCCTCGGATTTGAGGAAGTGGAATCAGCAGAGAATGGCAGAGTCGGCGTAGAGAAGTTTGTCTCATTTCAGCCTCACATCGTCTTCCTCGACGGCATTATGCCTGAAATGGATGGACTGACGGCGCTTCGTGAGATGAAACGGCAGAATTCGGAATCAATCGTTGTGATCACCTCCTCCCTCTCTGAACGGGACAAGGTGGCGCAATTCAAAGAGAGTGGAGCCGACTTGTATCTCTTGAAGCCATTCGATCAGGCAAAATTCTCCGAGGTGGCACAGAGAGCTGTTGGTGTCATTGAACAACGTCAGGGGAAAGCCTGATGGTCTGCAAACAGTGCAATGCAGAAGTCGAGGGCGGGGCAAAATTCTGCACGTCCTGCGGAGCGCCTCTCGGCGCGATTTGCGACCGTTGCGGGTCGGCGAATCTCCCCGAAGACCGCTTCTGTGCTTCCTGTGGCCTAGCTCTTGTCGCGTCGTTAAGCGTCGAGTCCGCGCCATCAGCCCGCCTTAAAACGGAGGTCATCGATCCGGGCAGCATGCGGCAGTACACGCCGGAGGAGATTGAAGAGCTTCTGTCTCTCCGGAGGACCATGAAGCTGGAAGAGCCCTCATCAAAAGGCCTCAGTCAGTCCGACATCGACAAACTCTTCGAGTAGTTGGCAAGATGACACCCGAACTGCAGCAACTCGTTGAAACCCTCATTGCGGACGGAAGCGTTGAAGGCCAACAAGTTCGGGTGAAGCAGTCCAGTCTTGAAGACATCGCGCGGCAGAAAGGGATTGCGCGAGGCTTGATCGAAGTTTTTGGACTTTCTGAGGACGTGATCGCCGGTGCAATCGCACGGTGTTTCGGTGTAGCTCCCATGAAGATCGCGGCTGAGATTGAGACCGCACCGAGAAGCGTTCTGACCGAACAAGAAATCCTTGAGTTCCGAGCCCTCCCCGTCTTTCAAGTCGGACTTGAGCTTACCGTCGCTTTCGTAGACCCTCCTTCCCGATCGCTTCGATTACACCTTCAGAAACTGAGCGGTTGCAGGGTTATCCCGGTTGTCACGACTATTTCCGACTTTGAGGCCGCGGTACGGAAGTATGGTGGTGCGCTGGACAAACTCCAGCGGCTGCAATCTACGGTTGACCTGGCAAAACTTGACATACGGGCCCGAGGGGCGAAAGGAGAGCCCGTCGTTGCAGGAATTGAGTCAGAAGCAACGATGACGAAGCTCGTGGATGAGCTGCTGCTGCGGGCCGCAAAATCGGCAGCGAGCGATATCCATATCGAGCCGGGGGAGGATGAGCTCATGATACGGTTTCGCATCGACGGCGTCTTGCAGCGCATCGTCTCCTTGCCGCTGTCATCTCATACCGGCATCATCGCTGTCATCAAAGCACGGGCCGGAATGGACATGTTTGAGCGAACCGTTCCGCTGGATGGTAGAATCACGCTCACCTTCGCAGATCGAGTTTTTGACGTACGTATTAGCACTCTCCCTCTTCTATATGGTGAGAAGATGGTCTTGCGTCTCCTCAGCAAGACCGCGATGATCATGGGGCTTGACAACCTCGGCTTTTCCGAGGGGAACCTGAAGAAGTTCCGCTCACTCCTGTCTCTCCCGAACGGCATAGTTTTGGTGACAGGGCCCACCGGCAGTGGCAAGTCCACGACGCTGTATGCAGGCCTCAACGAGATTAAGAGCATCGGCCGAAACATTACGACCGTTGAGAATCCGGTCGAGTACAAGTTGCCGCTGATAAACCAGGTACAGGTTGTTCCGGAGCGGGGCCTCACATTTGCTGCGACGCTGCGTGCACTTCTTCGTCAAGACCCGAACGTTATTCTTGTGGGCGAGATTCGTGATGCTGAAACAGGAATCATTGCGACGGAAGCAGCTCTGACGGGTCATTTGGTGCTGAGCACTCTGCACACCAATGATGCAATAGGGGCGATTCCGCGACTGGTCAATCTCGGGATCGAGTCATTCTGGGTGAGTTCGTCCGTGATCGGTGTCCTGGCGCAGCGGCTGGTACGAAGAATCTGCGAGCGGTGCAAGGAACAATACGAGCCCGATTTGCAGACGTTGATCAGCTCAGGACTTGCCAACCTGCCCAAAGGCACAACGTTCTTCAAAGGAAAGGGCTGCAACTTCTGCAACGGCGTCGGGTACAAGGGGAGAATCGCTATTCACGAAGTACTGATCGTGACGGAGGAGATGAGAGATATCATCTACGGGGAAGTCACCACCACCAAGCTTCGGGCGCTTGCCTTGGCAAACAAGTTCCGTGACATGTATTTTGATGGAATGCAGAAGGCCTTGGCGGGGATCACCACGATTGAAGAAATCCGACGGGTAGCCTATCGAGGTTGACGTGAAGGATCCCTGGAATACAGCTCTTTCCGCAGGGGTGTAACAGACTCTGAATCCGTAGAGTGGGTCAGAGAACGAATCGATCCGTTCTCCGTTGCTCCTCCCTTCAAAAAATCCTCCGGACTTGAATCGCCCCCTTCCACGCGGCAACTCTCTTTGGGGCATCGCCCTCAACACGATGATGTCTTGCCTCTCAGTTCATCCTGCCTTACCTTTGCCTCATCGAAATCACAAACTCTCCTCTGGAGGCTGCAGTATGTATTTTGACTGGATCACGTGGAGCATCTGGCTGATCGGGCTTGTGATTCTGATTGTCTGGATCGTCGTCCCGCTGAAGGAATTCAAGAAGCTTGTCGCCCAACACCGAAAGCCGCACGCTGAGGAACAGACACCGTCAGCCTGAGCTCATCAATCCGGAGATCACGTGAATCATCTGGACTACATCATCGTTTTCGGTTTCCTGGCATTGACGTTCTACGTCGGTTCGTTCTTCTACAGGTGGATCGGCAGCACGGATGATTTCTATGTCGCGGGCCGGAAGCTTACGCCCTTCATCCTCGCGGCGGTGCTCACGGCAACGAATGTGAACCTGTATAGCTTCGTCGGCCAGGCCGGCATCGCGTACAAGCACGGCATTTCCATTCTGTGGCAGACGTGGACGGGGAACATGGCTCTAGTCTTCTCCGGGCTCTTTGTTCTCCCTATTCTGAGGCGTCTTCGGATCAAGACGATTCCGGAGTTCCTAGAGATGCGCTACAGCAAGGGCGTAAGAACGTTTGTCGCGGTCCTGTGGGTGTTTCGTCTTGCGTTCTGGCTCGGTGTTATCTCCTACACGGCCGCCATTGCAGCTCAGCCGATCACCGGGCTGCACTCGTTCACGGCCTGGATCTTGATCTTTTCCGTCATTGCAATCATCTACACAACACTTGGCGGAATGTGGTCTGTTGCTTTCACAGATGTCATGCAGTTTGTCTTCATGATGGCCGGAGCGCTGGTTGTCTTACCGCTGGCGATGTCCCAGGTGGGCTGGTGGCCACAGCTGGTGGCGCAGCTCCCGGCCGAATCGCTGACCCTTGTCACCCAGGCAGGCACCTATAACTGGAAATTCATTCTTGCCATCTTCCTTCTCGGTATCGAGTGGGCGTGTGTCGATCAAGGATTGTTGCAGCGAGCGTTCGGTGCCGAGAACACAAAGACCGTTGCGCGCGGCCTCGTGCTCGCCGGGATCATCACGACCCCTTTTGCCCTTCTCTGGAACATCCCGGGTTTGGCCTCGCGGGTCCTTTATCCGGGGCTCGAGAATGCGGATATGGCCGTTCCGACGTTGCTGGCGAACCTCCTGCCCAACGTGGTCCTGGGATTCGTCGTGTGTGGGCTCATTTCTTCTCATCTCTCGACAATTTCGGGCAACCTGAACGGCGTGGCAACGATTTTCGCGAGCGACATCTATGAGCGTGTTCTCAACCGCAAAGCGACGGATCGCGATGTGCTGCGCATTGCACGGATCGTCACGGCGATCACCGGTATCGCGATGATTGTCTTCGCCTATCTCGTGCCGAAGCTCGGCGGCGCAGTAAATGCCTATCTCACCATCATCGCCATCATGGATATGCCGCTCTTCGTTGTCGCCATCCTGTACGGCTTGTTATGGAAACGAGCCAACTGGCAGGGGGCGATCGGTGGCTATGCTGCCGGTGCCGTGGCAGGGATCATCGGAACGTTCTGGTATGAGCTCGATTTCAATACGACGACATTCATCAGCGCGGGCTTCGCTCTCGTCTTCACGCCGGTTATCAGCCTGTTGACTTCAGTCCCTGACCCGGAAAAGGTACATCCTATCTGGAGTGCAAGGCGTACCAGCGAAGAGGAACTGCGCACAAACAACGTCTACCACATCCTTCCTCGCACCGCGCCGGGCAGAGTGAGCCTGTCAATTCTCGTATTCGGATTGCTCGTATTCCTTGTTGGCGTTTTCCTCGGCAGTGAGGGTGCTGCGGAAGCGTCGTTCATCGCTGTAGCGGGTATGATACTCTATTTCGTCGGTGGACTCGGGAGGGCGTACACAAACTGAAACAGGAAATCCACGCCTCATTCACAAGTCTGGAGGTACATCCGTGCTGAGCATGCGCATTCCCGTATTTCTATGCTGTCTTCTCTGCGATCCGTCGTTCTTGTTTCCGCAGCAGGAAGGGAAACCAATCCTCATCAACGTCAAGGAGCAGGTGGGCTCGAAAGAGCAACAGGTTCCCGCATACATCAATGGGTATCGGAGGTCACTCAGCGGCCAGACCATTGCCTACCGCTCCCCGCATCCTGACGCAGAGACGGCCCTTCTCGTGCGAGCTCGAAAGGAAGTGCGGTCAATCGTGTGGGAGACGGACACGATCCCGGAAGCGTTACCCGGAGAGCAGTATCATTTCCTCTGGTTGGTCGGGCTGGAACGGGAGGGGTTCAAGAACCTCGACGAGGTTCACACGTTCGAGTTGCTGGTCAATGGGGAACCATGGTTCAGCTTTCAGAACAGAAAAGACACGACCGCGAAGAGCTGGACGGTCAAGGGCCGAGATGGAGCAGAGCTGTCGTTCGAGGCGACGATGGTGGATCGGGTGGGCGATCTCTTTGGATACATGAGAATGAGGCTTTCGAAAACAAGCGTGAAGCCGGGGAGACCGCTGACCCTTCAGGTTATCGGTGACGACGCGGGGAGCTCAGACTGGTTCATGGTCTTCCAGTACAGCTTCGATTTCATTCCGCGCCTGCGTCTCGAGCCTGTTCTGCTCCGGGAAGGTCCTTTGGGTGCACAGGTGCTGCGACTGAGCCTCGACAACCTGAGGAGCGACCGCACATTGGAGATCGACGTGCCGAACCGGGAGCGTATCAGCAAGACTCTGAGTGTGGGCGCGAACATTGTGCACGTGCCGATCGATCCGGCTATCAGGCAGCAGACTGTCCCGATATCCTACTCGGTTGACGGGAAGATGTTGAACATCGTGCCTGTATTGGTGAAGCCGGTCGCGCGGCGCGATATCTATCTTCTCTCATATTCCCATAACGACATCGGCTATACCGACCTCCAGCCAAATATCGAGAAGAAACAGTGGCGCAACCTCGAAGAGGCGCTGCAGATCATCGAACGAACGAATGGTTACCCGCCCGAAGCTCAGTACAAATGGAACATAGAAGTCCTTTGGGCTCTCGAGAGCTATCTGCGGCAGGCCTCTGATGAGCGGCGTCAGGAAGTCATCCGGGCGATCCGTGGCGGCCGTATTGGCCTGAATGCGCTCTACGCTAACGTCCTCACCGGTCTGGCAAATGCCGTGGAGATGAACCATTTCACGGCCTTCGCGCGCAAACTCTCCGTCGAGTATTCGCTCCCGATTACCACTGCCCTTGTCTCAGATATCCCGGGATTCACCTGGGGGATTGTGCCGACGCTCGCTCACAGCGGCGTGAAGTACTTTTCGATTTCTCCGAATCCTTTCGACCGAATCGGCTACACTCTCGAAACGTGGGGTGACAAACCGTTCTATTGGATGTCGCAATCCGGCGAAGAGAAGATCCTGACCTGGGTTGCCGGCGCGAGCTACGCGAGCTTCCACGAGGGCGATCTCACAAGACTTGGTGAAGAGAAACTCTTGAAGCTGGTGCGCAGGCTCGATGAGACAGGGTATCTGTACGATATCGTGCAGTTGCCGTACACCATAGGTGGGGATAACGGTCCGCCGGATCCGGATCTACCTGATTTCGTGAAACGATGGAACGAGCGCTACGCTACGCCGAGGCTCATCATCGCGACGCACAGCCAGATGTTTGAGGAGTTTGAGAAGAGATATGGCGGTACCCTACCGTCGATTGGTGGGGATTTCACACCGTACTGGGAAGACGGAGCGCTCTCCTCCGCGCAGGAAACAGCACTCAATCGCCGAGCGGCGGACCGGCTCATCCAGGGAGAAACCTTATGGGCGATGCTCTCTCCGGCATCATTTCCGGCAGCGGAGTACGATGTTGCATGGCGGAACGTCGTGCTCTATGATGAACACACCTGGGGCGCGCACAACAGCGTCTCAGAGCCCGATCTGGCGTTCGTCAAAGAGCAATGGAAGATCAAACGACAGTTCGCGCTTGACGCCGACACTCTCTCGAAATCGCTCCTCCGAAGGGTGATCCCGCCTCCTCCAGAACAGACGGGGAAGAGAATCGCTATTGATGTCTATAACACCGCCGCCTGGATCCGGACCGATGTTGTGTATCTCTCAAAGGAGCAAAGCTCGGTCGGTGATCGCGTGACCGACCAGCAGGGTCGACCCGTACCTTCTCAGCGTCTCTCGAGCGGCGAGCTCGCAGTTCTTACGGCCTCAGTGCCTTCTCTCTCCGCCAAGAGGTTCTTCGTTGAGAAAGGGACGCCGCACCGGGGAGATGCGGTTACGGTCACGAGGAACAAGCTTGACAATAGACTGCTGTCCCTGACTGTGAACGAACGCACCGGGGCGATTGAGAGTCTCGTTTGGAAAGAGAAGAGCGTGAATCTGGTCGATCGTGCCGATGGGGGCGGCCTTAACCGGTATCTCTATGTGCCGGGTAAGGACCCGCAGGAGGCCCGTGGATTAGTTCGCGTCCGGGTGAGGGCGAAGGAGCGAGGTGGCTTGGTGGGATCGTTGCTGGTCGAAGCAGACGCTCCAGGATGCAACCGATACGCCTGCGAGATTCGTGTCGTCGCCGGTCTTCCTCGTGTCGACATCATACATCGTGTTGACAAACGAGCTGTGAGGGAAAAGGAGGGAGTGCATATCGCGTTTCCATTTGCTATTGCTGCCGGTGAGCTTCGCTACGATGTTGCGGGTGCCATTGTCCGTCCCGAAGTTGACCAGCTGCCGGGAGCGTGCAAGAATTTCTTCTCGGTCCAGAGCTGGGTCGACATCTCGAACGACTCATTGGGTGTTACGTGGGTGACGGTCGATGCTCCGTTGATTGAGATCGGAGCCATCACTGCAGAGCAACCGTGGATGAAGACCATCACACCTTCCCGCACATTCTATTCCTACGTGATGAACAATTACTGGCACACGAACTATAAAGCCGATCAGGAGGGTCCGGTTACCTTCCGCTACTCGCTGAGGCCTCACGCGTCCTTCAGACCATCTGACGCAGTTCGCTTCAGCAAGGAACGAAAGGAACCTCTTCTTGTCACATATGCAGATACATCCAGACCCCCGGCGCGTTCGTTGTTTGCTATCGATTCGTTCGATATCGTCGTTCTTGCAGTGCGGCCGATCAGTGATGGGAACTCCTGGTTGGCGTACCTCTATAACCCAACCGATGCTGACAGAAGGACCATGATGCTCTGGAACCGATCGATACCTTCTACCGTCTCTGCGAGCGACGTTTTCGGGAACAGGGGGGAGCAGATAAGCGGGCCCACCATCATCCCCGCATATGGGAGTCGATACCTTCGCATTGACAGGAAGTAGAACGGAAGAACTCCCACGCACCTCAGAGGTGCGTGGCACTTACACTATTTTTGACTGCGGAGGTCCTGAAATGAAACCTCAGCGATTTTGCCTCATCATCTCCTTCATTCTCCTTTCGTCACTCACGCTCAGCGCTCAAGATACCTGCCGGGTTCACGACTGGGAGAATCCGAAGGTCTTCAACATCAACAAAGAAGAGCCGTACTCGACGTTCGTTCCGTTTCCCGATATCTCCTCTGCGCTCAACCTGGATCGACCAAAATCTCCATTCTACTTCTCACTCAATGGGACGTGGAAATTCAAGTGGGTAAGTCGGCCGGACCACCGTCCCGTTGATTTCTACAAGGAAGACTACGATGTGAGTTCGTGGGACGATATCCGGGTCCCGTCCATGTGGGAGTTTCAAGGATACGGCATACCGATCTATGTCAACAGCGACTACGAATTCCCCGGCAAGCCGAATCCGCCGCACGTTCCTCACGACTACAACCCTGTCGGTTCGTACAAACGAGCGTTCACGGTTCCCAAGGAATGGGAGGGGAGAGAAATCTTCATCCACTTCGGCGCTGTAAAGTCAGCATTCTACATCTGGATTAATGGTCAGAAGGTCGGTTATAGCCAGGACTCGAAGACGCCAGCTGAATGGAATATCACGAAGTACCTCCGGAAAGGGGCGAGTACGGTGGCCTTGGAGGTATACCGGTGGTGCGACGGCACGTATCTGGAGTGCCAGGACATGTGGAGGATCAGCGGGATTTCCCGCGATGTCTATCTGTATTCAACGCCAAGAGTCCGCATCCGAGATTTCTTCGTCAATGCTGATCTCGATGAGGATTACAGGGACGGGATCCTCTATGTAGACGTCGAGGTCAAGAGCCACTTGACGGAGCCGACGAAGTCCCAACTGGAGATACAGCTCCTCGATGACCGACAGCGGCTCGTCGCCAAGGAAGCGAAGGAGGTTCAGACAATCGGTTTCGGTCACGCGAGTCTGAGCTTTCACATGTCCGTCAAAGGAGTGCAGAAATGGTCGGCGGAGACGCCGTATCTATACTCGCTGATTGTGGTGCTTAAACGTGCGGATGGTACGATTGAAGAGGTAACAAGTTGTCAGACTGGTTTCAGGAAGGTAGAAATCAAGGCGGGTCAACTGCTTATCAACGGCGTACCAATTTATCTCAAAGGCACAAATCGTCACGAGCACGATGGGTCTACGGATCATGTGCTTTCCGACGAAGTCCTTCTCAAAGACATCATGCTGCTGAAGCAGAACAACTTCAACGCCGTCCGAACGTCCCACTATCCGAACGATCCTCGCTGGTATGATCTGTGTGACACGTATGGAATCTATTTGGTCGACGAGGCCAACATCGAGTCACATGGGTTGGGATACGGCGAAAGGAGCCTGGCGAAGAACCTCGAGTGGAAGGAGGCGCATCTCGACCGTACGATCCGGATGGTGGAACGGGACAAGAATCACCCGTCGGTTATCATCTGGTCGCTGGGAAACGAGGCAGGGAATGGCCCGAACTTTGTGGCAACGTACGAATGGATCAAGCAGCGAGACAAGACGCGGCCGGTTCAGTATGAGAGGGCTCTCGAAGAGGCGAACACCGACATCGTGTGCCCGATGTATTCATGGAGTTATCTGGAGTCATACGGAAGCCGCGTTCGCGAGCGCCCGCTCATCATGTGTGAATATGCTCACGCGATGGGAAATAGCACAGGCAATTTCCAGGACTATTGGGACCTCATCGAAAAATATCCGCAGCTCCAGGGAGGATTCATCTGGGATTGGGTGGATCAGGGTTTTGTGAAGGTCGACGAGAAAGGGGAGAAGTACTGGGCGTATGGGGGCGACTGGGGACCACCGGGCACGCCGAGCGATCAAAACTTCCTCTGCAACGGCTTGGTGCTGCCGGACAGGACCCCTCATCCTGCGCTCCATGAGGTGAAGAAGGTCTACCAATGTGTCAAGATCAAACCGGTGATGTTGTCAACGGATCAGTTTGAAATCTTCAACAAACACGATTTCATCAATCTTGACCGATTCGAAGTTCGATGGGAGGTAGTGGAGGATGGAAAGAGGATCGCAAGCGGCGTCGTGTCTCGGCCCGAGGTTCCGCCTCGCTCCAGCCGAATCGTTACACTGGGTCTCTCAGCCCTCAAGCCGAAACCCGGAGCGGAGTACTTCATCAATTTTAGCACAGTGATGTCCGAGGCAGAACCGTTCAAGCCAAAGGGATTCGAGGTCGCTACCGATCAGTATCCGCTTCCGGTGAGGTCCGAAGTGCCGATAACCAGAGTTTCGACCTTGCCACCACTGCAGCTCTCAGAGGACGAGCGGACGACGACAGTACAGGGCAAGGAATTCACCATTACGTTTGACAAGCCGTCCGGCAGCATGAGCTCGTTTCTCTTCAAAGGCTCGCATCTGATCGAGCGCGGCCCCGAGCCAAACTTCTGGCGGCCGCCGACCGATAACGATTTCGGCAGCAAGACGCACCAGACTTCCGCCGTTTGGCAGAAGGCGGGGGATAATAGGGTGCTGCGGAGCTTCGAGGTCAAGAAAGTGAGTGCAGGCGAAGTCCTGGTTACGGTGCGGTTTGACCTCCCAGACGTGCGTTCAGAGTTTCGGGCCGAGTACAGAATTCTTGGAGGTGGAGACATTCTGGTGGCCAACCACTTCAAAACGCGGGAGGCAAACCTGCCGGAGATCCCACGGTTTGGTGTAAAGATGAGGTTGCCCAGGGGATTTGAAGCTATGCAGTACTACGGCCGTGGTCCTCATGAGAACTACTGTGATCGGAACACGTCGGCTCACGTCGGCTTATACGAAAGCACGGTGAGCGATCAGTACTTCCCCTATATCAGTCCGCAGGAAAATGGTAACAAGACCGATGTTCGGTGGATTGCCTTTACGAACGAGAAGGGGGTTGGATTGATGGCTGTTGGGAGGCCTCTGCTGAGTATGTCGGCGCTCCACTATACGATTGAAGACCTGACTCAGGAGAGCCGCGGCTCCAGGCACACGGTTGATCTCACGAAGCGGGACTTTGTTGCGCTGAACCTCGACTACATGCAGCGAGGGGTCGGCGGGGACGATTCGTGGTGGGCAAAGCCGCACGCGCAGTATTGTCTCCTGGCGAAGAGCTATTCGTACGAATTTCGACTTCGCCCGCTCGCGAAGGGGGATGACCCGATGCGGCTGAGCAAGCAACGATTTGAGTAGGCGTGTTGGGAGGGGGTTCCACTCCCCCACCCTTGCAGAAGAGCCTGTACAAGAAGTAATTTTTTCCGCGACGATATTTCAGTAAGGAAAAATTGACTTTCGAAATTTTCGCGGAGTCACCGATTCCGACATTCAGTTCATGCCAGTTTGGCGCGTGAGCGTTCTTTTTGTACGCCCTCTTACACATACTGTCTAATCAGTTGCGGAGCCTTTTTCCGTTCATCCAAAATACGGGCGACTGTCGCCCGTATTGTCGCCCGAATTGGTTGAATGCTGGTATCT
>Ga0194125_10003265_pt1 | contig 26365 bp, 20 predicted proteins | sample TA2KigC250mmetaG_FD_148626 | JGI IMG/M metagenome (GOLD analysis project Ga0194125, IMG submission 148626) | Freshwater microbial communities from Lake Tanganyika, Tanzania - TA2015034 Kigoma Deep Cast 250m | ecosystem: Environmental > Aquatic > Freshwater > Lake | place: Tanzania: Lake... | reverse complement strand
CGCAGCCGTCCAGCGGGTTGACCGGCGCCGGATAGGCGTCAACGCCGACGAAGAGGGCGTAGATGGTGCGGGTAGGTTGAGCGGCTTGCACGGGTTTCTCCTCTTGGTTAGGTCGTAGGGTGAAGGCCGGCTCAGCCGCCTCCAACGAAGTCATAACGGTCCCGGCCCGCCACCAGCCAGGGCCGGCCAGGACGTCCGCCGGCGCTGCCAGCCGCACCGCCGGGTCGCCCAGGATGATCGTGTTCCGGGCGTCGTTGCTGGCGGTCCACAGCCGCGCCAGCTCGTCGGGCGGCGCGGACTGGCGCACTTTGAGCATCCAGATGCGCTGCGGCGACTTCGGCGGATAGCTCGGCGTCGCGGTCGCTGAAATCCTCGACGACGACCCCCAGGCGGTCGCCCCCGAACAGCCGCGTGAGGGCGCTCTCGAACGTCGCCGACTGCTGGACCCCTTCCCACAGGAAGGCGCTGCCCCAGGCCCGGTCTATGTGTCCGACCACGGCCAGCGCGCCGCCGCGCGGATGGCCGAGCAAGCGCTGCGGCAGGCGGGCGACGAACGGCGCCGGGGCGATGCGGATGGGGTCAAGCGTCTCCAGGCCGCCCAGTTGCACCCCCTCCAGCTCCTGGCGGGTGGCGATGGTGAAATCGTCGCATTGCGGCGTGCCGGCGCCGTAACAGGCAAAGAAGAAGGCGATCAGCCCGGCCAGCCGGGCGTCGTCGCCGATGTCGGCGGCCGCCAGGCAGTGGTTCGCCTCCGGCGCGCCCTGGCCGCGCCAATCGCTGCACACCAGCGCCCCCTGCTCGGTGCGCTGGCGGAGATGCCCGCTCGGCTCCAGCCCCAGCCCGTGCATGGCTGAGAAGAGAAAGGCGGGCGTGCTGTCGCCCCCCAGCAGGGCCGCCAGGCGCGCTTTGGTGGCTGCGGCTTGCTCCCAATGGCTCACCTGCCAGCCCTGCAGCCGGGCCGCGAAGGCCTGAGCCAGCGGCGCGACGAGCTGGCCGGCGCTGAGCTGGGTAGCCGGGTCGGCGCCGTTCACCGCGGCGAAGAAGGCCGCCTGGCGCGGCAGGGTCAGCGGGCGGGTCGTCTCTTCGGCCGCGGCCACGCTTTGGGCGTAGCTGGCGTACTCGGCCAGCGTGTCGAAGTGGATGCGGCCCACAGCGTGGGCCAGATCGAGCTGATCCTGAAAGCTGAACGGGATCTGCTGCGGGTCGCCGACGATCAACAGGTAGTAGGGCAGCTTGCGCGGGTCCACCGGGCCGGGCGCGCCGCCGTTGCGCCGCAGCCAGGTCAGCTTCGAGTCGCCAGGCTGATAGTCGAAGCCGGGACGCGCCAACTCATCGCGATAGCGCTCGCCAGCCTGCGCCTGGCGCAGCTTCAGCAGCGGCGCCAGGCGCAGGGCCGGGGTGCGTTCGCAGTCCGCCGCCGCGAAGATCACACCCCTTCTGGATCAACTGGCGGTTGGGTCGGTTTCTTCATACTGGCCTCCTATCCTTGAAGCAGGAAGTCGGCAGAGTCTGTCTTCATGGCGCCTGTACCAAGCCAGCGCCCACGTCCGTTGGGTCATAGCCGCGGGCCAGCGCGGTTGTCTTGGCCGAGCCCATCAGCTTGGCGGCAAACTGCGCGGTATTCAGCCGGCCCGTGGATGTCAAGAGTTGCTCAGCCCATAGGGCCGCGATGCCGCTGACATGCGGGGTCGCCATGCTGGTGCCGCTGAGATTGGCATACCTTCCGCCCGGCCACGCTGAGAACACCCCTACGCCCGGCCCAGAGATATTGGGACCGGTGTTCGAGAACGCCGCGACCTTCAAGTGACGTCCGTCGTCAGTCTGTTCCAGGGCGCCCACAGAGATGATGCCATCTGCCGCGGCTGGCGGCGCCACCGCGAGCTCGTAGTCGGGGTGGACATCGCGCTGGCTCTCGTTGCCCGCGGCCGCCACCAGCAGTACACCGTGCGACATCATGGCCTGGGCATACACCAGATCCGTGAGTCTGTCGAAGAGACGCACATTTGCCCGGTAGCCTTCGAGCGCAAAGGAGGTGGCCAGGTCGGCTGGATAACCTTCCTGAACCAGGTAGGCGACCAGTCCAGGGAAGTCCATGCCGAGCGACATCGAAATGATGTGCGCTCCGCTCTCCAACGCCCAGAGGATTGCCCGGTAGATCTGCTCGGTGGAGCCCTGTCCTTGGGAGTTTAGGACCTTGCCAATCAGCCCGCGCTCTATGCCGCGCGCGATGCCGAACCTGAACCCTCCTACGTCCTGACCGAAGATGGTGCCTGCGACGTGGGTGCCATGTCCCTGCCCGTCGCCATTGCCTTCGCCGGTGAAGTCCTGCTGCACGAGGTGAACGCCATGGAATGCCGGGTGGTCGGCGTCAATCCCCGTGTCCAGGATGGCCACGGCGATGCCCTTGCCTGAATAGCGGCTCCTATGCGCTCTCGTGGCCGTCACACCCCACGTGGCGCCCCCCGCGGCCGGGGCCTCGGCCGACTCGGTCGCCTCCGGTGCGATGAGCTGGACCGGCACAGGAGGCGCGATCGCGGCCACATCAGGATCGCGCGTCAGATCGGCGATGTCCCGTCTGTTCAGCGTCTCAACCTCTACCCGAGCGCTGACCGCTCCTGGAATGGCAAGTCCTCTGCTCCTGGCAGCCGATCCAGAGAATGGATCGCGCAGATTCACCGACTCGGTCGCCCGCAAGATGATGTATTTACCTGGTTTCATGGTCTGCTGCTCCTGGTTGGATGGTGTATGTGGTAGACGTTCTGCTGAGCAGTGCTGGCAGCCTGCTATCAGCCGTTGGAGACTGGGTTGGTCTTGGCGCATTGCCTTCAGGAAACTACAGAACCTGTCAGACTCGAAGTCAAAGACCTGCCGAGTCTAGCTGGCCTGCCACCTCTCGAGATCGGCCAGCACCGCGCGGTTAATGCGGGTGGCGCTGTTGCCCGTGCCCGCGCCGTAGGCGTGGATGCCCACGCCATACGGCATGCCTCTCTCTTCGAGCCAGACGGGCGCGCCGCTCTGCCCGCCGGCCGTGTCCATGGTGTAGGTGAGCGCCTGCTCGTCCAGCGCGGCCAGGGTGTTTGCGTGACGCCACTGCGTGCCGGCCGGTTTGTCCTCTGGATAGCCACAGACGGTGAGCTGGGCCTGGCGCAGCGCCGCATCAGGGCGGACGCCGTAACCGAACCAGCCCAACTCGTCGCCGTAGGGCCGGTCGGCCGGCAGGGTGATAGCGCCGTAGTCGTGGCGCGTATCGCGGCGCATGATCCAGCCTTCGGCTGCCCACAGGGCGGCGGCCAGGCATGACCCGAAGGGCCAGAGGTCGCCCTGGCGTCCGGGTATCACCTCGACCTGCCTGGCCCAGCCGCCGCGTTCGTGGACGAAGACGACGTGGCCGGCGGTCAACAGGGTGCGCGGCCCGCACAGCCAGCCGGTGCCGGTCCAGTGACCGCTGTCGGCGCCAGTGACATACAGAAAACAGATGCAGCGATAAGGGTAATCGCGCGTATCTGTCACTTCCAGGCGGTCATCATGTCCGATGACGGCCCTGCAAGCCGGTGTGGGTGGGGTCATTGGAATCCTCCGCAAAAACTAGCGCGACCAGTCGCCGAACAGTGCACGCAGCAGGCGCAACAGCCAGGGCTCTGGCGTTGGCGTCGGGCTGACCGGCTGCACCGGCTTGTGCGTGGGAGTCGGCGACGGCTGGGCGATCACGGTCTGCGATGGCTGTGCGCTCACGGTCGGCGGCGCTGGCGACACGCCGTTCCCCTGGGGCGCTGCGGCTATCAGGAAGTAGAGCTTCTCGGTGCGCGTGGCGACGGTCCCGTCAGCCCGTTCGCAGGTGATGCGGAGCGCCAGCTCGTAGAGGCCAACTGCGATCCGCTCCCTCACGAAAAACCGGCCTTCGAGCCGGGTCGTCGTGTTGGCCGGCACGCTGGGAATGTATCGGGTCATGCCTGATCCCAGGGGGACGATGCTGGCGTCGCTCCACTCGATCAGCACCCGGTAGGCGTCCGCAGCGCCAATGTTGCGCAGCGTCACGGCCAGGGAGAACGGCTGGCCGACCGCCAGGGGCGTTTGACTGGTATGATAGGTCTCCACCACCACGAGGGGCTGTGGGACCGCGGGCCTGGTCACAGTCGGCGTGCCTCGGCCGAGTGACCCCATAGATGGTTCGCGTCCACTCTCTGGAGTCGGGGCCAGCGTCGCTGGCGGGCTGGCGACGCTGGTCGGACTGGGCGGCGTGGCTGTCGGCGGAGGCGCAGCCGTCGGCGTCGGAGTGACGGTGGGCGTCGGGGTAACGGTGGGCGTCGAGGTGACAGTCGGCGTCGGTGTGGGGGTGGCCGTCGGCGTCGGCGTGGCTGTCGAGGTGGCCGTCGGCGTGGCTGTTGGCGGCGTCACAACGATGGCCGCGCTTGCTCCCTCGGCGCGCGTGACCCAGGCGCTCCCCGACCAATAGCGGTACTCGAAGCGCAGGTCGAGTGTCTGGCGCCCCGCCACGTTGTTGGCGTAGCGCAGGCGCTGATACACTGATGTCTGCTCGCCCGGCTGCAGGGCGCCGATCTGCCTGACGTTGGAGGACGCGATCGGCTCCGGGCCGGTTCCGTAGGGGTCCAGCCCAAAGGTGACGCTCATGTTTTCTAGCCCGAAGGCGCTGATGTTCTCCAGCGCCACATACAACTCAAACGCGTTGCCCGCAACGACCTCGCCGGGGATCGTGTATGACTGCCGGAGCCGCACCAGGCTGACGACCGGCGTCGGCGTGCTTGTGGCCGGCGTGGTCTGGGCGACCGCCAGTTGTGGTCGCTGGGCGAACGACCAGACGACGATCAGCAGCGCCAGAACAACTGTCCTGAAAATGCCCTTCGCTGTCATTCTGAGCGGGTCGGCCCCGTGGAGTACGCTACGGCGTGATTCCAGCGAAGAATCCGCTACGACGCGAGAACTTGTCCGGCGTGCCGAAACGGATGCTTCGCTGGAATCGCGCCGCGGCGAAAGTAGACTCGTCGACCCGCTCAGCATGACATTTTCATCCGCCGTGGCGGCGGCCGCGGCATGAGCAACTGTCCTGTAAATCCCGTGCCGCACTTGGGGCTTATTGCGCAAGCAGCGTGCAAGAACGGGATTTTCACTGGCCGTGGCGCCGCGGCCGGCATGGGCGTCTGCCCTGAAAACGACCTGGCGGCCGTCATTGCGAGGCCCGTTGTGTGGGCCGAAGCAATCCCCCGCATTGAAGGAGATTGCTTCGGGGCAAAAACCGCCCCTCGCAATGACATTTCCAAACCCGTGATTCATGGCTGCCCCCCCAGGCCCAAGAGGGCCAACAGCAGCCGGAGCAGGAAGGGCTGGCCATCCGGCTGGGTCTTGGGCAGCGCAGCGGGAGCCGCGGTCGGCATGGCCGCGGGCTGGCTGGTTGGCGTCGGCTGAACTGCACGAACCTCGCCTGTCTCTTGCCTGGCCGAGCTCGCTATCAGCAGGCTGATCTGTTCCTGGCGCTGGAACGCGCGGCCTGCGGCATCCTCGAACTCGATTTGCACGGGCACGCGTTCGATCCCATCCTTGCCCCGGTTCTGCATGTAGAATCGGCCGGTCAGTGTGGCCGTCTGCCCCGCGGGCAGCGCGGCCAGATATTGCGTCTGCCCCGAGCTGAGGGGCGCCAGCGCGTCGCCCTGCCACTCGATCGTCACCTGTCGGGCGTCCGTCAGGCCCAGGTTGCGCAACACCAGGTTCAAGACAAAGGGCTGGCCTGCGGCGACCAGAGTCGGCTCTGTGGTGTAGTTGTCCACCACCACCAATATCTCTGTGCGGTCGGCGGTCGCCATTTCGGTCGGCGATCTGCCGCGCCCGGCTGCGGCCAGCGCAATGTCGAGGTTCTGCAGGCTGCTGGTCCGGCCGCCTTGACTGCTGTCGTATTCCAGCCGCACCGGATAGGTGCGCGGGCCGGCCGCCGCGTGATCGTTGGTGATCAGCCGAAGCGCCACTGGCTGCGCCTGCTGCGGCCCCAGGTAGGCCAGCAGTTGGGATGCGGCGCCAGGGTTGGCGGGCGCCAACAGGTCGCCGGCCTGCCATGTGAGCAACAGATTGCGGACCGCAGCCTCGCCGGCGTTCAGTACGATCAGCGTCAGCACGAATGGCTCGCCGGGCCGCGGGAGGGCCGGGTCGGTGGTGTAGCTTGGAACGATCACCTGGGGCGCTGCCGGCGACGCAGCGGCTGAGGCAGACGGCCCGGCTTCCGGGACTGGCGAGCGCATGGCGAGTCCTGTATCCGGCGGCGCATAACCACCCCTGTCTCCTTGACCTGAGCCTGTCCTCTTGTCCGGTGTAGATGTCGGCGTCGGCGTCGGCCTGACGATCGAGATAGCGATCCTGGGCGTGATCCTCTCCTGCACCCTCTGTCCAGCATACAGAAAGTCGTAGAAGATCGCCAGTGTGAACCATCTGGTGGAGCCAGCATCCTGCTTAGCGTCCTTGAAGCGCAAGGTCTGTGACGCAAAGGCGTGACCATCGGGCCGCAGACTGCCGGGCACGTATTTCTGAGCCGTGGAGCCGACCGGAAAGAAGTCGTTGCTATGCTCGGCCAAGAAGTCTATGTAGATATTGTGCGCCTCCACCTGGCCGATGTTGTGGAGCTCTACCACCAGTTCAAAGGGTTCACTCGGATTGACCGGCCGTTCTTCGTCCAGCTTATGGGCGGGACCTGTCCAGTTTTTGCGCACGATGATATCAGGCTTGGTAAGCGTGCGCGTGAAGGCTACGGTCGGGTCCGAGATCCTGTTGAGCCCCTTGAACACGCGCATGTAGAGGTCCAGGCTGGCGGTCGGCCGGCCGCTCTGTTCCAGCGATATCGTGAGCGGCCGCGGCGCGCCGCTGTCGCTGGATTCGTCCGCGGTGGCAGGGATGTAGCGGTAGCGTCGTGATGTTGTGGCCTGCTGACCGATCTCCAAACGCCCCAGGCTGCGGGTTGAATTGTCGTCCGCCATGAAGCCGCTCTGCTGATTGGCCACCCGTTCAGACCTGACGACGACGTCTTGGGCCGGCGCCGCGCCCGCATTGCGAATCGTCACGAATAACTCGAAAGGTTCGTAGAAGCGCACCACTTCTGGCGTCGTGTAGAAGCTGAACACCTCGAGCTTCGGTTCGCCGGCCGGTGCAGTCGGAACTGGCGTCGGCGTGGCCTGAGCCGCAGTCGCGGCCAGGTAGTAGGTGAAGGCGCAGCCGCCGGCCGCCGGGTTGACGTGTTTGACTTCCAGGTAGTAGGTGGCCGTCTCGGTAAACGCGTGATTGATCCGGCTGCCGGCCGGGTTGGCTGGATCGGTGTCGTTCGTCGTCAATGTGATGCCATGCGAGTTGAACAGAGTGAGAAAAGTATCCAGGCCAGGGGCCGGGTTGTAGGTGTAGAGCGAGACGACTTGCCCCGTCTGCCCCACGAACTTGACGTAATCTCTATCGTCTGGCCGGTGAAAACTGTGCAGTTGCGGTTGACCATCGGTAACCAGTAGTTTGGCCTGGGTCATGCGATCGTCATCCACCTCGTAGGCATCGGGGCAATCGGGAGTGGCCGTCGGGGTCGCAGTGTCCACTACCGCGTTGACCGCGGCCGCGGTCGGAGCTGCAGTGGTTGGTGGCGGGGTGATGGTTGCAGTCGGCGATGGAGTGATGGTTGCAGTCGGCGATGGGGTGGACGTCGTAGACGGCTGGGGGACTGTGGCGCCTGGCGGGATGGGCGTCGAGGCGGCTGTCGGTGTCACGGTCGCCCCGTCGGCCGCTTGTGCGGCAGCGGCTGGCAAACCGAGCGCCAACCCCACCAGGATGAACCAAACCACACGCCGGACAAAACTGAGCTGGGGATAGTAATGCTGAATCATGGTGAATCCTCGTTGTGCTCACGATAGGCCCAGGAGCCCGGTCAGCAGAGACGACGATAAGCCTGCCGCCAGGCCGGCCAGGATGTAGATCACCGCCGCCAGAGTCGCTTTCCCACGTGGAAGCGCGGCCGTGATCTGCAACGACAACACGAGCAAGGCCAGATACCAGATCGCATAGAGGTCGATCCGGCCAAGCACAGAACGCCACATGGCTGTCATCAAGCCATCAGCCGATGAAACCCCTCCTCCGACCAGCACACTGCTCGCTGTGACCAGATAGGCCAGGCCTGGATCAGCGATGAGGCGACCTGTCAGGGCCATGTAGCTTGTCTGGACCACGTCACGCAAGATCAGCGGGAAGACGGCCCAGGCGGTCGCGCGGTAGAGCGCGCCGAAGTCAGGGCGGCCGCCCAGGGCGCCGCAGATCATTTGCAAGAGCAGCGCACGGAGAAGCCATCCCGCCAGGATACCGCTTAGCCCGCCGATCAGCGCGCCAGCGCTCGGAGGTGCGCCGAGCAGCGCGGTGGTGAATAATCGGATATAGAAAAGCGCCAGCGCACAGCCCATCGGAATGGCCCATAGCCAGCCAGGGCCGGCGGCGATGGCAACCAGGGTTCGCCGCGGTCGGAACCAGATCTGCAGCGCCATACGCCAGGGATGGGCGCGTGGTGGAGTGCAGGCCAGCGTCTCCGCGGGCGGGTGGTAGAGGGTTGTAGTCATCCGTCTCCTCCTGTCAGGCGGCTCAAGTTCCAATTGGCTGTTGAGGTCATGGCCTCTCTCATTCCTCGCTCGCTGCCTCTGCGCGTGACGACTGCAGGGCATCCCACAGGAACCCCATCAACTCGCGCCACTCCCGAAAGTAGTGCGTCTCGCCGCTCAGCACGTGCGTCACCTTCCCGCGCCATGTGTGCTGGCCATCGCCCAGCGCCTCCGCCCACAGGCGGAGGGTGAAGAGGTGCGACCGGTAGCTCACGTCGGCGGATTCTGGCGCTGGAGTCGTCATCGGGTCATTCCGGGATCGGCGCTATGTCGCGTCTTCGGATTATCATGGAACTATCATAACACAACTACCGCTTCAAAACCGTTTCATGTAAAATTTCATAAGAAACTCGTCTGCCTTGTTCCAGGCTGAGCCGTTTGCCCACCTGCCGTGGGTGGACTATAATAGCGCGGTGGTGCGTGAGCGCAGCCACAGGAGGGTACGATCATGTCACGCTGGTTCAACACGGCCGGGCCGTGCAAACCCGACATCCACTACATGTTGCCCGCCGCGGCCCGCGTGCCCCAGGCGCGGCCGCTGATCGAGCAGCAGGCCTATTTCGTGATCCATGCCCCGCGACAGACCGGCAAGACGACGACGATGATGGCGCTGGCAGCCGAGCTAACCGCCAGCGGCCGCTACGTGGCGGTCCTGCTCTCGGTGGAGGTCGGCGCGGCGTTCAACACCGAGCCGGGCACGGCCGAGCTGGCGATCCTGGGGGAATGGCGGAATGCGGCCAGCGTGCGCCTGCCGGCCGAACTCCAGCCGCCGGTTTGGCCTGCGGAAGCTGAGGGGCAGCGCATCCGCGCGGCGTTGCAGCGCTGGGCGCAGGCCGCGCCGCGGCCGCTCGTGCTGTTCATGGATGAGATTGATGCGCTGCAAGACGTCACGCTGATCTCGGTGCTGCGGCAGTTGCGCTCAGGCCACGCCGATCGGCCGCGCGGCTTTCCCTGGTCGGTCGCCCTGATCGGTATGCGCGACGTGCGAGACTACAAAACAGCCTCAGGCGGCAGCGAGCGGCTCAACACCGCCAGCCCGTTCAACATCAAGACCCGTTCTCTCACCCTCGGCAACTTTTCCCTGGAAGAGGTGGCGGCGCTCTACGGCCAGCACACGGCCGACGCCGGCCAGGTCTTTACGGCGGAGGCAGTGTCGCTGGCGAACGCGTTGACCCAGGGCCAACCGTGGCTGGTCAACGCGCTGGCGAAGGTCGCCGCCGAGGAGCTGGCACCCGACCCGGCGCAGCCCCTCACGACCGACATCATCCTGGAGGCCAAAGAAGTTTTGATTCAGCGCCAGGAAACTCACCTGGACAGCCTGGCCGAACGGCTGCGCGAGCCGCGCGTGCGCCAGATCATTGAGCCGATGCTGGCCGGCCAGGCGTTGGGAGATGTGCCCACCGACGACATCCGCTTCGTGCTCGATCTTGGGCTGTGTCGGCGCGATCCATCCGGCGGGCTGGTGATCGCCAATCCGATCTACCGAGAGGTCATTCCACGTGTACTGGCGAGCAGCGCCCGCGATTCTCTCCCACTGCTCCGTCCCACCTGGCTGACGGTTGGCGGGAAGCTCGATCCATCCCGTCTGCTGGACGCCTTCCTCGCTTTTTGGCGCCAGCACGGCCAACCGCTGCTCAAGAGCGCACCCTATCACGAGATCGCGCCGCACCTGGTGATGATGGCCTTCTTGCACCGCGTGGCGAATGCCGGTGGGGTGCTGGAACGGGAGTATGCTATCGGCAGCGGTCGGATAGATTTGTTGCTGCGCTACGGGGATGTTCGGCTGGCAATCGAACTGAAGACCTGGCGGCCGGGCGAGCGCGATCCGCTGGCGCAGGGGTTGGCGCAGTTGGACGAATACCTTACGGGCCTGGGGTTGCCGACGGGGTGGCTGGTGATCTTCGATCAGCGGCCCGGTCTGCCGCCAATCAGCGAGCGGACGTCAGTCGAGGAGGCCGTCACGCCCGCATGCCGGCGTGTGATGGTCATTCGGGGATAGAATTATAGCGCCAGCAGCTCCAGCGCCAACCGCACCGCCTGCTCCAGCGACATCGCGCGGCCCAGGGTCCAGGCCGCGCGGAATTCCTCGGCGCCGAGCTGCGCCTGGACGCGCCTGAGCTGCGCGTCGTAGCCCACGCGCTCGCTCGGCGGCAGGACCGCGGCCAGGACTTCGCGACGGACGGCGGCCGCGGCCATCAGTTGACCGGCCGCTCGCGGGTTGCCCTCGTCGGCCAGCAGCCCCGCGATATGATCGAGCGTGTCGGCCGCGGCGCGCTGGCTGCCCAGCTCGTGGAACAGCAACAGCCCCTCGGCGAAGCAGGCGCGGCTGCGGGGCCAGTCGCGTTGGCCGCGGGCGATCTGCCCCAGGCTGTCCAGCGAGTAGGCGATCCCCCACTTGTCGCCCAGCCGGCGCCGCATGACCAGGCTTTCCTCGTTGAGTCGCAGCGCTTCCACCGGCTGGCTCTCGGACCAGGCCACATCGCCCAGGATGTTGAGGACGTAGGCGATGCCGACCGCATCTCCCAGCTCGCGACGCAAATCGAGGCTGGCCTCCAGGTGGCTGCGCGCCGCCACAGGGTCGCCGTGATGCCAACTCGCCAGCCCCAGGTTGGCCCGCGCGGTCCCCTCGCCCCAACGATCGCCGATCTCGCAGCACGCGGCCAGGCTCGTTTCGTAACACTGAAATGCCGTCTCACAGTGGCCCTGCGCGTGCGCGATGGCGCCCAGCCCGCGGGTGATGGCCGCGATAGCCGCCTTGTCGCCCAACGCCTGCGCCGCAGCCAACGCCTGCTGATAGAAGGCTTCCGCCTCGGCATAGTCCCCCTGATAATAGGCCAGGTAGGCGGCCGCGTGCAGCCCCTCCAGCCGGCTCGGCGTGACCGCAGCGGCCGCAGAGGCGGCGAGCAGCGCTTTGGCCCACCGGCGCCCCTCACTCAGGTAGCCCCGCGTCGCCCAGAAGCGGGCCAGCCCGCCGATCATCTTCAGCCCCGGCTCGTGCAAGCCTGCCTGGGTCTGGCTGTACGCCAGGGCGGCGCGCAGATCGTCCAGCCCGGCTTCGAGCCGATCGAGCAGGACTGGCTGTTGGGGGCCGGTCAGTCCTGATCGTGCTTCGGCCACCAGGGCCGCGTAGAAATCCAGGTGGTGGCTGCGCGCGCGGTCGGCCTCACCCGCATCGGCCAGCCGGGCCTGGGCAAACTGGCGGATCACCTCGTGCAGGCGAAAACGCGCCCACGCCGGCGTCGTTTCCGATTCCAGCAGCGACTTGTCGGCCAGACCAGCCAGCAGCTCGACGATCGCCGTCGCCGGGATGCCGTGACCCGAGCAGATCGCTTCGACGGCTTCTACGGTGAAGCTGCTGGCAAAGACCGCCAGCCGGCGAAACAAGATCCGTTCGTTCTGCAAGAGCAAGCCGTGGCTCCACGCGACGGTGGCCTCGAGGGTGCGGTGACGCGCCAGGCCGCCGTTGGCTTCATGGGCCAGCAGCCCGAAGGCGTCGTCGAGACGGCCTGCGATCTGCGGCGCGGTGAGGGTGCGTATGCGCGCCGCGGCTAGCTCGATCGCCAGCGGGATGCCGTCGAGTCGCCGGCAGATCAGGCCGACCGCGCGGGCGTTGCTCTCGGCCAGGGTGAAGGAGGGGAGGGCCGCCTGGGCGCGCGCCACGAAGAGTTGGACGCTCTCGGCTTGTCGCAGCTCGGCCAGCAGCGCGCTCGCTGCGCCGTCGCCGTCTGACGTCTGGGGGAGCGTGAGTGCGGGCAGAGTCAGCGAAGGCACGCGCCAGACCGTCTCGCCGGGGATGCTCAACGGCCGCTGGCTGGTGACCAGGAGGCGCAACTGGGGCGAGGATCGCAGCAGCGCCTGGCCGAGTTGGCCCACGCGGCCGGTCAGGTGCTCGCAGTTGTCCAGCACGAGCAGCAGGCGTTTGTCGGCCAGGTGGCTGATCAACGCCTGGGTCAGCGAGCGGCCGACGGCTTCTTCGACGCCCAACGTCTCCGCGATGGCTTGCGCCACGAATGCCGGATCGGCGATCGGTTCCAGGTCAACCCACCAGACGCCGTCGGGGCACGCGGGCAACAGATCGGCCGCCACGCGCAGCGCCAGCCGCGTCTTGCCCACCCCACCCGAACCGGTCAGCGTGACCAGGCGCTGGGCCGCCAGGAGTCCGGCCACGTGCGCGATCTCGCGCTCCCGGCCGATGAAGCCGGTCAATTGGAGCGGCAGGTTGCTTCGTTGGCGGACGGGGACGGGCGGTCGCGAGCCGGGTTTGGCTGCCAGGGCCGCGGCCAATTTCAGGCCGGCCCGATAGGCGGCGTGTGTTTCGGCCGCGGGCGGCTCATCCAGCTCGCGGCGCAGAACCGACTCGCAGGCATGGAACGCGCGCACGACGCCGGTGCGATCGCCGCTCAGCGCATGGAGGCGCATCAGGTGACGATAGGTGGCTTCGCGCAGCGGATCGTGGCGCAGCAGGCGTTGGGTGGCTTGCAGCGCAGCCGGATAGTCGCTGGCTTGCTCCAGCAACAGGATCAGTCGCTCGGTGGCCTGCTGCGCGGCCTGGCTCAACCGCTCGCGGATTGGCGCGATCCAGTCGTCGTAGCAGTCGGGGAGGAGATCGCCCGTATACGTTTCGACTGCTTCCTGCAGCGCCAATCGTTCCGCGTCGTGATTGGCGGCCCGTTGCGCTTGTTGCGCCCGCGCCCGCGCCGCCTCGAAGTCGGCCACATCCAACGAGATGGCCGCGTCCGCGCGCCAGAGGATTGTGTGCCGGTCGAGATCAAGAAAACGCTCGCTGTCGGACAGCGCCTCACGCAGGCGGTGGAGCAACGTGCGCAGATTGCTGCGCGCCTGATCATCCGAGGTCTCAGGCCAAAAGGCAAAAGCCAGTTGCTGGCGCGAGATGGGGATGCCGCGGTGCAGCACAAGATAGGCCAGCAGGATTTGCAGGCGCGCTGGCGCCAGGCTGCCAAGGGTCTCGTTGTGGACCGTTGCAGCGAAGCGCCCCAGGAGGTGGATGCGCAGGTCTGGGGGCGTGACAGTTTGATCGGCGTCCACCGGCCTGTCTCTCCGTGTCTCGTGTTCGTTTGGGTCTGATACGATACCAATGGGAATGGATTATAGCCTGGACGTGTGGCCGTGTCAATCAAGACGGAAAAGGGGCGACCCGCATAGGCGCCGCCTGCAAAGCCGCTCATGCCTGCCATGGCATGATGCGCCATTGGCGCCGTGGATCAACGGAGGAGACCGTCACCCCGGCGGGCCGGCGGGTGACGGTCATACGAGGGTAGCGTATCGGGTCGCGGCCTATAGGGTCAGCGTTACCTTTTGCAGGCCCCGCGGCCGGTCGGGGTCATGCCCGCGTTCGAGGACCATGTGCAGCGCCAGCAGTTGGCCGGGGATGACGGCGACCATCGGCGAGAGCCACTCGGGCAGTGTGACGGGCAGGCGCAGGCGCAGCTTTCCCGCAGCCAGCGTCGCGTCGTCGTCGGAGATGACGAGGATCTCGGCCTCGCGCTCGGCGATGCGGCCGATGGCCGAACGCATTTCGGCCAGCAGCGCGCCCGATGCGGCGATCACCAGCACCGCATAGCTCTCATCCAGCACCGCCAGCGGCCCGTGGATGAAGTCGGCCGGCGAGTACGGCTCCGAGGCGATGTAGTTGGTCTCCTTCAGCTTCAGCGCGATCTCGAAGGCGGTGGCATAGTTGAACCCGCGCCCCAGGATCACGCACCGATCCACGAAGCGATAGCGTTGCGCGATGCGCCTGACCTCTGGCGCGAGCGCGAGAGTCTGGCGCGTGGCGGCGGGAACGGCCTGGAGCGCGGTCAGGTGCGCGGGATCGCTGCTGAGCGCAGCATTGAGCAGCGCCACGGCCGCCAACTGGGCGGTGTAGGTCTTGGTGGCGGCCACGCTGCGCTCGACGCCCGCGTGCAGGCAGATCACATGATCAGCTTCGGCCGCCAGCGGCGAGTCCGGCTCGTTGGTGATGGCGGCCGTCAGCGCGCCCTGCCGCCGCGCCTCAGCCAGCACGCTCACGATGTCGGGTGACTGGCCCGACTGCGAGATGCCCAACACCAGCGCATCCCCGAAACGCGGAGGCGCGGCGTAGATCGAGAAAAGGGACGGCGTCGCAAGGCCCACCGGCAGCCGATTCATCGCGCCAAACAGATATTGGCCGTAGCGCCCGGCGTTGTCGGAGGTCCCGCGGCCCGCGATCATCGCGTACTGCACCCCCCGCGCGCGGATCGCAGCGGCCAATCGCCGGGCGTTCTCCAGTTCGGCCTCCAGCAAGCGGCCAATCACCTCCGGCTGTTCGTAGATCTCCTGCTCGAGATAAGAAGTTGACTTCATGGCTCACGCTCCGTTTTGCGGGTCGTTTGACCCGTGGTATAACCTTGTCTCTCAGGCGCGTTGCACATCACCCCCACACAGAGGAAGGATTGCCTATGACCGCCCAACCGTTCCCCTTCTCATCATCCCTGGCCGCCATCACCGGGCCGATTGTCGCAGGCTGGCTGATTGATCTGACGAACCACAGCGTCATCTGGGTGTTCACCGCGGTCTTCATGATCGCGGCGATCTATTGCATGAGCCGGGTGAGCGGCCGCCGGCCGGCATAGGGCATTCGCCAGCCAACCCCTCACTCACCTCTCCGCGGCACACCGGCTCGACCGCGCCGGTCAGCCTGACAGACCAGTCGCCGGCGACCTCTACGTGCAGCGCGCCGCCCGGCATCTGCACCGTCACGGGGCTGGCGCAGCGGCCGGTGCGGATCGCCGTGCCGGCCGCCGCACAAGCCGATGTGCCGGATGCCAAAGTGTATCCCGCGCCCCGCTCCCAGATCGCCATGCGCAAGGTGTGGCGGTCGAGCGGCCGGACGAACTGCACGTTCGTCCGGTTCGGGAAGAGCGGCTGGCGCTCCAGCAGCGGGCCGAGGTTCTTGGCCAGACCTTCGAGGTCTTGGGAGACCTCGAAGGTCTCGTCATCTACGAAGACCACGCAGTGTGGGTTGCCGATCGTGGCGGCCGTGATGCGCAGCTCGCGGCTGGCGACCGTGATCCGCTCCTCGATCACCTCGCGCGGGGGGCCGGCGACCGGGATGGCGCGGCTGTCGAACGAAAGACGCCCCATCTCCATGCTGATGCGCGAGCCGTCTTCATCCAGCACGTGCGCAACGACGAGGCCGCCGGCCGTGCTGATGGCAAACTGCCGTCCCGGAGGCCGCCGGCGATCCCACAGATAGCGGGCGAAGATGCGCAGCCCATTGCCGCTCTTCTCGAACTCGCTCCCATCGGGGTTGAACAGCCGCAGGCCAAAGGGCCTGGCGCCCTGGGGAACCGCCGGCGTCGCAGCCTCGGCCGGCTCGCACGGACCCCAGAGGATGCCGTCCGCGCCGACGCCGTAGCGCCGGTCGCAGATGCGGCGGATGGCCGCAGGACTCGGCGGCAAGGGCCAGTCCGCGGGGTCGAGCACGATGTAGTCGTTGCCCAGCGCCTGGTATTTGTGGAACCGGCGGCCACGCGGCAGGTCGCGCGCCAGCAGGTCTTCCAGGGTCTCTCGACGCTGCATGAGCCGCGGCTGACCGTCTCTGACCAGAACCACGGCCGGTCGAGGCGCCAGGTTGTAGTTGCTGGCCATCGCCAGCGTGTACGCGCCCGCCATCGGGATCGCCAGCAGGTCGCCCGGCTCCAGCCGCGGCAGGACGATGTCGCGAATCAGGATGTCGCCCGATTCGCAGAACCTCCCCGCAATGGTCACCCGCTCGTGGTCTGATTTGCGCTCTGCGATTTGCGATTTGCGATTTACTACCCGCCGCGCCGTATACTTCGCTTCATACAACGCCGGCCGGATGTTGTCGGCCATACCGCCGTCCACCGAGACATAGGTGCGCACGCCAGGAATCTCCTTGCGCGCGCCGACGCGATAGAGCGCGACGGCCGCCTGCGCAACCAGCGATCGGCCAGGCTCAAGGGCCAGGTGGGGCAGCTCGAGGCCGGCCGCTCGGCACGCGGCGACCACTGCCTGGGCGAGCGTGGCTACGAAGGATTCGATGGGCGCCGCTGGATCGCCCTCGACCATCGGCACGCCCCAGCCGCCGCCCGGACTCAACTCAGCCAAGATGAAGCCGTGCCGGCTGCGCATCTGCGCGGCGAACTCGATCAGCCGGCTTGCTGCGGTCGCCAGCGTCTCCGCCTGGTAGATCTGCGACCCGATGTGCGCGTGGACGCCGACCACCTCGATTCCAGGCGCAGACATGGCCCGCAGCAGCGCCCGCTCAGCGTCGCCCCCGGCGATGGTGAAGCCGAACTTCGTATCCACCTGCCCGGTCTGGATATGTGCATGGGTGTGAGCCTGCACGCCAGGCGCCAGCCGCAGCCAGATCGGCAGCCGATCGGACCCGCGGCTGGCGGTCAACGCGGCCAACAGTTCCAGCTCGTGGAAGTTGTCCACCGCGATGCGCCCCACGCCGGCCTCCAGCGCCTGGGCCAGCTCCCCGGCCGATCTGTTGTTGCCGTGGAAGTGAACGCGCGCGGCCGGGAAACCGCCGCGCAGCGCCACGTGGAGCTCACCGGCCGAAACCACATCGATGTCCAGCCCTTCCTCGGCGAAAAGCTGTGCGAGGGCCAGGCACAGATAGGCCTTGGCCGCGTATGCGGTCTGCGCCGAGGCGGGATAACGCCGTTTCAGCGCGGCCTGGTAAGCCTGGCTGCGCTGCCGCAGCGTCGCCTCATCGAACACATACAGGGGCGTGCCGAAACGCTCAGCCAGTTCCGAGGCCGCGCAGCCGCCCAACCACAGCTCTTCGTCCTCGTCCATCCGGGCCCCGATGGGCCACAACTTGTCCATGAAGATCGTCTCCTTGTCGAACGAATGTGGGACGGCGGTTTCTTTCCCGATTCGTTGCGTGTTTTCAGAACAACAGCCGGATTATAGCGGAACGCGGCCGCCTGTGCAATCTCTCGGACCGATCCGCGTTCTTGACAAGCGGTCGTTTCTGTGTAAGAATAATACCGACCGGTCGGTTTCTATCTGGAGGCGATATGGCGCAACAAAGAGCAGAGGAGACACGCTGGCGCATCCTGGAGGCGGCGGCCGCTTGCTTTGGTCACGGCGGCTACGATGCGACAGGCGTGGCGGAGATCTGCGCGCAGGCTGGCGTGAGCAAGGGCGCGTTCTATCACCATTTTCCCAGCAAGCATGCGGTCTTCGTCGAGCTGTTGAACGGCTGGCTGGGTGGGCTGGATGATGAGCTGGCGACGGGCCGCGCGGTGGGCGGGACCGCGCCAGAATGGCTGCTGACCATGGCCAGCCTGGTGCGTCCGGTTTTCCGGGCCGCCGAGGGCCAGGTCCCTATCTTCCTGGAATTTCTGACCCAGGCCGTGCGCGACCCGGCCATCTGGCAAGCGACGATCGCGCCCTATCAGCGATATCGCGCGTTTTTCGCCGGCGTGATTCGCAAGGGCATCGCCGAAGGGACCCTGCGGCCAGTGGAGCCCGACGTCGCGGCCCAGGTGATCGTGTCGCTGGCTGTCGGCATGGTGCTGCAAGGAGTACTCGACCCGCAGGGCGCAGACTGGCCGCGGGCGGCCGAAGAGGGGGTGCGTATGTTGCTCGAGGGATTGGGCGCTGAATCGAAATCTGGAGGCGATTCGTGAGAGTATTGGTAACGGGAGCATTTGGCAACGTCGGTCTGAGCGCGCTGACGGAACTGTTGAAGCAAGGCCATCAAGTGCGCTGTTTCGATCTGAAGACCAGGGCCAATGAACGGGCCGGCCGGCGGTTCGGCCGCGCGCTCGAAGTGGTGTGGGGCGATCTGCGCCGGCCGGCAGATGTCGGCCGCGCGGTGGCGGGACAAGAGGCGGTGATCCATCTAGCCTTCATCATCCCCAAGCTGTCGGCCACAGGCATCGAGTCGGAAGCGCAGCCTGATTGGGCGGCCGCGATCAATGTGGGGGGCACGCGCAACCTGGTCGAGGCAATGCAGGCTCAGCCGCAGCCGCCGAAGCTGATCTTCTCCTCCTCGCTGCACGTCTACGGTCTGACGCAAGAGCAGCCGCCGCCCCGCACCTCCAGCGACCCGGTGCAGCCGCTGGAGCATTATGCGCGACACAAAGTCGAGTGCGAGGAGATGATCAAGGCGTCGGGGTTGACGTGGAGCATCTTCCGGTTCGCCGCGGTCCTGCCCATCGCGATGAAGCTCGATCCGGGCATGTTCGACGTGCCGCTGGACAACCGCATCGAGTTCGTCCACACGCGCGATGTGGGACTGGCCCTGGCCAACGGCCTCTCTTGCCCGGAGGTTTGGGGCAAGACGCTGCTGATCGGCGGCGGCCCGCAGTGTCAGCTCTACTACCGCGACATGGCCAGCCAGATCCTGGATGGCATGGGCGTGGGCATGCTGCCCGGCCGCGCGTTCGGCGCGCAGCCGTTCGCAACCGACTGGCTGGACACGACCGAGAGCCAACGCTTGCTGGACTATCAGCGCCGCACCCTGAGCGACTACTTGCACGACATGGCCGCGCTGCTGGGCTTTCGGCGCCGGATGATCCGGCTGTTCCGGCCGGGCGTGCGCCGCTGGCTGTTGGGCCGCTCTCCCTATTTCGCCGCGTCGCGCGCGATCGGCTCTGCCGGCCAGCGCGGGCCGCGCAAAGTCGCGCTCGTCACGGGCGCGTCGAGCGGCATCGGCGCGGCGACCGCGCGGCGTCTCGCAACTGAGGGCTACGCGGTGGCGCTGGTTGCGCGCCGCGAGGAACGGCTGCACGCGCTCGCGGGCGAAATCCGCGCGGCCGGCGGCGAGGCCAGCGTCATCGCCGCAGATCTATCAGACGAAGCCGCGGGCCAGCAGGTGTTCGACAAGGTTCGTGCTGCCTACGGCGCGATAGATGTGTTGGTCAACAGCGCGGGCTTCGGCTGGTATGGCTATGGCGCGGAGATGCCGTGGCCGCTGGCGCGGCAGATGGTGGAGGTGAACGCGCTGGCGGCGATGCGTCTGACGCTGCTCTTCCTGAGCGACATGCTGGCGCGAGGCCGCGGCCACATCGTCAACATCAGCTCGATCGCGGGCAACCTGCCCAACCAGGGGATCGCGCTCTACAGCGCGACGAAGTCGTTCCTGGACAACTTCACCACATCCCTCTATCGTGAGCTGGCCGGAACTGGGGTGCACGTGAGTATCGTCAAACCCGGCCCCGTCGCCACCGAGTTCTGGGACGCGCCGACGCAGGTTCCCGGTCTGCGTATCCCTGGCGAACGCCTGGCCGCGGTGCGGCCCGAGGCGGTCGCGCAACGGATCGGCGCGCTGCTGCGCCGGCCGCGGAGGGTCATCTATGTGCCGCGCTGGTTGGGCTTCGTGCCGTGGGTCGAGCCGGCGCTGAGTTGGCTGCTCGATCGCCTGGGGCCGCTCCTGCTGCGCCGGCAGGTCAAGACGGCCCGCTAGAGATCCCTGGCGGCGCCATCGGCAGGCATGGGCGGCGTCGCCTCGCAGCCTGTCTACTGGATCGGCCAGGGCTGGTTGATGAAGGGCAGGCGTTGGCGACAGTCCGACACGACCCGGCGCAACGATTGGCGCGGCCAGGCCGCGTATTGGCTGGCGCTGAACCACTCGGGATCACAGTTCTCGCAGGGCTGATAGAACATGTCGAGGGTCAACTCGCCGCGGCCGGGCGGGATGCTCACTGCGGCCTCGCCGGCCGGCGGCCAGGCTGCGCCGGGTTCCACGGCCTGGGAGACGAACTGGGAACGCTGGCACTGCTGGTCCCAGCAGAAGCCGACGCCGACTGCCCAGGGCTGCCAGGTCTCGCTGCCGGTGTTGTGCAGGCGTACAGTGAGGTAGACGGTCTCGATAGCGCAAACCGGGTTGCTCGCCGGTCCGCCGTTGACGCTCAGCACGGCGAAGCGCCGCGGCGGGGTGAGGAGAGCGTTGCCGTTGTTGGCGTCGCGCACGTGGACGCCGGTGTAGTAGTGGGTCAGGATTTGGAAGCGGTCCGGCCAACTCACTGACCACGTCCCCAGATACCCCCCCCAGAGCATGTCAAATCGGGTTCAGTACTGGTGACGCCAATCGGCAAGACAGAACAGCTCGACAATCTGCGTGACGGCATGCGCCTGATGCGCCCTCAGGAGTTTCGGCGCATACTGGGTCAGGGCGGCGCCGGTGATTGTCGGGCTGTTGTCTGGTTTGGCCCTGGATATTCTGGTAGAATACGGCCAAGCCAGGCGCCAGGCGCTTCCGAAGCGCCTGGCGCTTGGGAGCACCAGGCGCTTGGAGAATGAGGAGGGAGGAATCGTTGAGTGAACCGACCGTATCGCTGACGGGGCTGTGCAAAAGCTTCGGCCCTGTCAAAGCCGTGACCGATGTCTCTTTCGAGGTCTATCCGGCCGAGATCTTCGGGCTGCTGGGCCCAAACGGCGCGGGCAAGACCACCACCATCCGCATGATGCTGGACATCTACCGGCCCGACCGCGGGCAGATCGCGGTCTTCGGCGGCCGGCTGGACGAGGCGAAAAAGGACCGCATCGGCTATCTGCCCGAAGAACGGGGCTTGTACAAGGACCTGAAGCTGGAGCCGACGCTGGTCTACCTGGCCACGCTGAAGGGGTTGGACGAGGCGACCGCGCGCAAACGGCTGACCGGCTGGCTGCAGCGGCTCGACCTCTGGGATCATCGCCACAAGAAGATCCAGGACCTCAGCCGCGGCATGCAGCAGAAGGCGCAGATCATCGCCACCTTGATCCACGAGCCTGACCTGATCGTGGTGGATGAGCCATTCTCCGGTCTGGACCCGGTGAACACGCGGCTGGTCATGGGGATCATCGAAGAGCAGCGCCAGGCGGGCCGAACCATCATCATGTCCACCCACCAGATGTATCAGGTCGAGGCGTTGTGCAACCGCATCGTGCTCATCAATCGCGGCCGGTCGGTGCTCTACGGCAAGGTGGACGAGATCAAGCGCAACTTCGCAGGCAACGCGGTCGTCGTGACCGGGCAGGGAGACTTCAGCCAGGTGGCCGGCGCGCTGGAGGCCCGCCGCGAAAACGGCGCATGGCATCTGGCTTTGGCGCCGGGCGTCAGCAGCCAGGACATCTTCCGTGCGCTGGCGCTGCGGGACGATGTCAAAGTCGAGCGGTTCGAGATCGCGGAGCCCTCGCTCGACGATATCTTCGTCTCGGTCGTGCAGGGCGCGGGCGCCGGGGAGGCCGGCAATGCGTAAGTTCTGGTTGGTCGCCGGGGACGAATACCGCAACATGACCCGCCAGCGCTCCTTCATCTGGAGTACGGTTGGGCTGCCGTTGTTGATCGCCGCGATCACCGTGATCGGCACGCTGATCGCCACCGGCGCGGGCCAGGCGATCACATTGGGCTACGTTGATCAGGCCGGCGTGATCCTGACCGTAGCCGCGACGGAGGAGGAGGACGTCCGCTTCCGCGGCTTTGCGGACCAGGCTACGGCGCGGGCCAGCCTGGAGGCCGGCGAGATCCAGGCCTACTACGTCCTGCCGGCCGACTATCGGCAGACGGGCCAGGCGCAGATGGTCTACGACCGCAACACCCCGACCGAGCGGAATCGCCAGCGGTTCGACGCGTTTCTGCGGACAAATCTGGCCGCGGATCAGCCGCCGGCCGTGCGCGACCGCATCACCGATGGCGTGAACCTGATCCTCCGCTCTGCCGACGGTCGCCGCGAGCTCACCGAAGACGGCTGGATGAACATCGTGCTGCCGTTCATCGCCGGCATGTTCTTCACCTTCGCCACCATGATGGCGGCCGGCTACCTGCTGCAGGCTGTGACCACCGAGAAGGAGAACCGCACGGTGGAGGTGATGGCCACCTCGCTGTCGCCGCTCGATCTGGTGGGCGGCAAGGCGGTGGGCTTGATGGCGGTCGCGTTGACCCAACTGCTGATCTGGATCGCGGCGCTGGTCGTGGGGCTGGTGATCGCGGCGCGCTTCTGGCCCGAGGTGGCCGCGGTGCGGGTTCCGTGGGGGCTGCTCGGCGTGACCGCGCTCTACTTCCTGCCGACCTATGCGCTGGTGGCCGGTGTCATGGTGGCGATCGGCGGCATGGTCACGGAGACGCAGCAGGGGCAGCAGATCAGCGGCATCGCCAACCTGCTATTCCTGGTACCCCTGTTCCTGATCCCGCTGATCTTCAGCCAACCGGACAGCCCGCTGATGGTCGCGCTGACGATCTTCCCCACCACGGCGTTCCTCATGATCGTGATGCGGTGGGGGGCCACGGTGGTGCCGGTCTGGCAACTGGCCGTCAGTTGGGTGCTGCTGGTCGCGACGGCCGGGCTGAGCGTGTGGGCTGCGGCGCGCATCTTCCGCATCGGGATGCTGCGCTATGGCCAGCCGCTGGATCTGCGCGCGGCCTGGAGGGCGGTGACAAGGTGACGGGGTGACAAGGTGACAGGGTGACAGGGTGACAAGGTGACAAGGTGACAAGGTGACAGGGTGATACTGTCCTGATGGTCTTGCATACTCCGCGGCCCCGTCACGGAAGACGCAATACGCAATACGCAATACGCCATACGCCATACGCAACACGCCCTCGTGAAAGGCGGATGTCATGCGCAACATCGCTCTAGTGCTGAAACATGAGATCAAGACCACGTTGGAGAAGCGGTCATTTTGGCTGATGACCTTTCTCTTCCCGCTTTTCATCACCGCGTTCTCGGTGCTCCCGCAAATGCTGGCCCGGAGCACCTTTCAGCAGACAGGGCTGGAGGCGCTGATGGCCGCGGCCCAGCCGCGAGCCGCCGGCTACGTGGACGCAGCCGCCGTGATCCGCGCGCTACCGCCGGGCTTCCCGCCGGTGCTGCTGCGGGCCTATCCCGACGAGGCCAGCGCGCGGGCTGCGCTGGCGGCCGGCGAGGTGAGCCAGTACTACCTGATCCCGGCCGATTTCGTCGCGACGGGCGACCTGACGCTGGTGGACAGCCATTTTTCGGCCTTCACCGGTATGGACGGCGGCCGGCTGATGGAATTCGTGCTCAACTACAACCTGGTGGGGGACCCGGCGCTCGCCCGGCTGTTGATCGATCCGACCCCGTCGGTCATCATGCAGTCGGTCGCGGCCGCAGCCCAGAACAGCGGAAACCCGGACGATCCGTTCCTGTTCGCCGCGCCGTTCGTGGTCATGTTCATCCTCTTCTTTGCGATCACGATGAGCGCGGGGTTCATGCTCCAGAGCGTGGCCAAAGAGAAGGAGAACCGCACCGCCGAAATCCTGCTGCTGAGCGTGCGGCCGCGGGAGCTGATGTTGGGCAAGGTGTTGGGACTGGGACTGGTGGCGCTGTTGCAGTTGGCGGTCTGGATGGGGGGCGCGTGGCTGGCCCTGAATCAGGCTGGGAGCTTCTCAGCCGCGCTGGCCAACTTCACCCTGCCCCCGGGGTTTGCCATCTGGGCGGTGCTCTATTTCCTGTTCGGCTACATCCTGTACGCCTCGCTGTTGGGCGCGTTGGGCGCGCTGGCCCCGACCGTGCGTGAGGGGACGCAGTTCACCTTCCTGGCGATCATGCCGCTGCTGGTGCCGATCTGGCTGAACGCCGCGTTCACCCAGGCGCCGGACGGCGCGCTGGCGACCGCGCTCAGCCTCTTCCCGCTGACCGCGCCGACCGCGATGGCGACCCGGCTGGCGGTTGGCCACGTGCCGTTCTGGCAGCCCGTCGTCAGCCTGATCGGGCTGATCGTCACGACCTACCTGTTCGTGCTGCTTGCAGCGCGCTTCTTCCGCGCGGACACCCTCCTCTCGGACGCCAGCCTGAACTGGGGGCGATTGCGCGCGGAACTGCGCGGGGCGGTCGGCAGGTGATGACTATTCCCATGATCATCGAACTGCGCCCTTTGGAACCGGACGACTGGCCGGCCGTGCGCGCCATCTATCTGGAGGGCATCGCGGGCGGCATGGCCACGTTCCAGACGGAAGCGCCGACCTGGGAAGCGTGGGACGCGGGACACGAGCGGCGCTGCCGGATCGCGGCGACTGAGGCGGGGACGGTCGTGGGCTGGGCTGCGCTCAGCCCGGCGTCGAGCCGGCCCTGCTACGCCGGGGTCGCGGGGGTCAGCATCTACGTCGCCGCGGCCGCGCGTGGCCGGCGAGTGGGCCGGCTCCTCTTGAGCGAGCTCATTGCCGAATCGGAGAGCGCGGGGTTCTGGACCTTGCAGGCGGGCATCTTCCCGGAGAACACGGCCAGCCTGGCGCTTCACGCGGCCTGCGGCTTTCGCATCGTGGGCCGCCGCGAGCGCATCGGTCAGTTGCACGGCTGCTGGCGCGATGTGGTCCTGATGGAGCGGCGGAGCGCGGTGGTGGGTGTATGATGACTCAATAACAGGAGTTACGCAGTGGGCTCCTCGTCGCGGTCATTGCGAGGAGCGTAGTGTGCGATTGCGCCAGCATCCTTCAAGACGAAGCAATCTCCTGCCTGGCGAGGGAGATTGCTTCGCAAAAGACGCTCGCAATGACGCCGCGGAAGATGTGGGTATTCACCAGCGCAATAAGGGTTGACCTGGACGTGACGGTGTGCTACACTCTGGGTGAAAGATGGCCCGAGGGTACGATTGCTCGTGGAGGCGCCGATGGAGTACGACATCACGGCCAAAGTGTTGATCGAGAAGAGCCACCGCGAGATACTGCAGCACTTCCTGGGCCTGCCCGTGGTGGAGAGCACGCTACTCGAACCGCTGCCGCAGCAGACCACCACCTTGCGCAGCAGCGACTTTCCCTTGCTGGTGACGGACGCAGGCGGGCAACGCAGCCTGGTGGTGCTGGAAGTGCAGAGCGCCTGGGAGTGGGAGGTGCCGTTCCGCCTGTTGGAGTATCGCTGCCGGCACATCCTGCGCGAGCGGCTGACCGACGCGCTGTCGTGCGTGTTGCTGCTGCGGCCGTCGCGCGTGGCGAGCGACCTGCTCGAAGACGCCGAGGTGTGCTATCGCTACCGCCTGGTGCGCGTCTACGAACTGGATGCTGCGCCGGTAGTGGCGACGCCGATCGTGAATCTGCTGCCCTTTGTGCCGGTGATGCGCGGGGGCGTCGAGTTGACCGATACGGCCGAGCGATTGGTCTACGAGAGTCCACTGCCTCGCAGCGACAAGGCCGACATGCTGACCGGCATGGCGTTCCTGGCAGGGCTGGTGTCCAAAGAGTTGACTCAGCATCTGATTTTGCGAAGGAGGGATCTGAGTATCTTCTCAATTTGTAGGGGCGCACCCTCGTGGTCGCCCCGGTGGGCAGGCGCAAGGCCGTGCCCCTACCCCGGATTATTGAGAAGATACCGGCTTCATTGTCGGCGGTGAAAAGCGTCCGGTACTGGCCAAAATCGCGTAATTCCGCCGTAGATTTGCGCCCACTGATGCGGCGTTGGGCGCGGCGGAGTTGCCCAAAGAAAGCTTCCAGTTGCAGGTTGTCTGGGGGCAGGCCAGGAATGTCATAACAGTGCACGAGGTCTGGACCGCAGGTCGCCCACACCCGTTGCCAAGCCTGGGCCAACGTGACCTGGGCGGGCTGCCGCTCTACATCCGGTTTGAACTCCTGCAACAGCCGTTCCATCTCATCGCTGACCTGCTGGCTGGTCGCCGGGAAGCTGGGCTGGTCACGCTTGGCCGCGCGGCGCGGGGGATAGCGCAAACAATCCGCGATGCACTGTAACTGAACCTGCGCCGCCGCCACGTCCTGCGCGAGCACACGATTGCGTTCCAGGGCCCGATCGACCTGACTGGTCAACTGGTGCAAGTACGCGGTCTCGGCTTGTGCGCCA
>Ga0194125_10003263_pt1 | contig 26371 bp, 17 predicted proteins | sample TA2KigC250mmetaG_FD_148626 | JGI IMG/M metagenome (GOLD analysis project Ga0194125, IMG submission 148626) | Freshwater microbial communities from Lake Tanganyika, Tanzania - TA2015034 Kigoma Deep Cast 250m | ecosystem: Environmental > Aquatic > Freshwater > Lake | place: Tanzania: Lake... | reverse complement strand
CCGGCAAGAACCGCATTTTTGACCGCGCCAGTTCAGACCGCCAATCAGACCGCCAAAGATTCGTGTGTCTGGGCCGAAAACCGCGTTTTCAGGGGCGCCAGTGCGTATACCGGGATCAGAGCGCCATGTCTATTAGTTTGGCGGTCTGATTTTTTGGCGTGAAAGACGGCCACTCCGCGGGGGTGCTTGGCGGACTGAATTTTTCGCGTAAAAACGCGGTCTGGGGATTACGGGGTCAGGTCCATTCTCCGCAGCCACATCGCCCGCCCTGGTCGGGGCGGGGCTTCTACGCGCGGTGCCGGCGGAGCAGGTCGAGCAGGTGCTGCATGTCGGCGGGCAGGGGGGCCTCGAATTGGACGCGCTGGGCGGTGGTGGGGTGGGTGAAGGCGAGGGTGCGGGCGTGGAGGGCGACGCGGCTGATCACGGGCTCCTCGACGGCGGGCTCGGCGTCGGCGAGCTGCCAGGGATAGACCAGCTTGCCGCCGTACATGTCGTCGGCCACGATCGGGTGCTTGATGTAGGACATGTGGACGCGGATCTGGTGCGTGCGGCCGGTATGCGGCGTGAGCTGGACCAGGGAGAAACCGCGGAAGGGCTCCAGCACCTCGTAGAATGTGACGGCCTCTTTGCCCACCTCCGGGCGGATCGCGTACTTCTCGCGGATCGTCGGATGGACCCCCAAGGGGGCGTTGATCCGGTCGGCCTGCAGCTCCGGCGTGCCGTGCACAATCGCCAGGTAGGTCTTGTCCACCTCGCGCTGCTCGAACTGCTTGGCGATCCGCCACTGGGCGCCTTCGTGCTTGGTGACGACCATGACGCCGGAAGTGTCGCGGTCCAAGCGGTGCACGATCCCCGGGCGGAACTCGCCCAAGCCGCTGGACAGCCGGTCCGCATAGTGCACCAGGGCGTTGACCAGGGTGCCGCGGGTGTTGCCCCGGGCCGGGTGCACGATCAGGTCGGGCTGCTTGTTCAGGACGATGATGTCGTCGTCCTCGTAGAGGATGTCCAGCGGGATGTTCTCGGGCGGGATCTCCTTGCTGGGCGGCTCGGGAATCACCAGCTCGATGACGTCGCCGTGGCTGAGGCGAAAGCTCGGCTTGGCGGGCTTGCCGTTGACCTTCACGCCGCCGGCGCGGATCGCGTCCTGCAAGAAGTGCCGGCTGAGATTGCGAAATCGGCCGTGCAGATACTTGTCCAGCCTTCGCTCCGTGATCCCGATGCCCACGTGCAGCGTCAGCGGCCGACCTCTGAGTTCCCGCAGTTCGTCCATTGTGCTCCGTCAACCGTCCTTCGGCGCATTGGCGTCGGGCAGACTCGGGTTCTCGTCGGGCACGGGCGTCGGGGCCGCGGGCACCGCAGGAGCGACGGCTTCCTCCGGGGGCGCCGGGAGGGGGCCGATCATCGGCGCGGGCGCCGTGTCCGGCTGGATCTGTATCGCAGGGACCGGCGGTTCCGCCGGCGGCGGCGCCGGCAGGAAGACGATCTCGGTCTTATAATCCGCCATGGTCTTCAGACGATACGCGGCGGCCGCCTGGGCGGTCGTCCCGGCGTAGTCCGCGCTCTCGGCCACCTCCCGGTAGATCGCCCGGGCCTGGTCGAAGTCGCCGAGCTCCTCCTCGCACAAGCCCAGCCCGTACTTCGCGGTGGCGCGCAGGACCGGACTCGACGGTTGGCGGTCCAGCGCCTGCTGGTAGCTGGCCTGCGCCTGGCCGATCTGATCGACCAGCTCGGCCCGCTCGACATCCGTGAACCGGTAATGCAGCGCCGCGCGGAGGGCGGCGGCACGCTGGATCAGGGCCAGGGCGGCCATGTCGTTATGGGACGCTCTCTGCGCGAAGTCCTGCAGATCCTTCGCCACCGGCAGCAGGGTGTACGACTGATCGTTGTTCTGCATCGCGGCGCGGGCCACCGCGTTCATCTGCTGCGGCACCTGCGTAACCAGCTCGGTCAGGCGCGTCTGCTGGCGCACGGACGCGACATCCCTGCGATAGAAGCTCCAGAAATACACGAGCAGCGCCACCAGCACCACGGCGGCACCGGCGATCAGGCTGGTGCGATTGGCCTTCGCCCACTCGGGGAAATGCGCGATCCAGTCCGCCAGCTCGTTGGTCTTCAGTTCATGCCGATGATCCGATTTCATTCGCGTTCTCCGATTTCACCGTGAGTCGCCCGCGTGAAGATCCAGCCTCACGTCGGGAGTTCTGTTCCAGGGCCCCGGCCCGGGTTATCGGGCCATGCAAAGACGAACGTTCATGATAACAATACGTCTTTTAACTTGCAACGCAAGTATCGCCGAGTTAGAATTTTGGATTGCTTTTTTCAGTATGCACCAAGATTGGGGATGGATGGAATGCCGGAAACACGGATTGCACGAAACGGAGAAACCACAGTTCTGTTCGGGGCCGCTCTCTGTCTGATGATGACCGCCCTCCTGCCGGCGGCGACCGGCAAGCGGCCGGCCTGCCTCGACGGCATCTGGGATTCGCAGCGGTATATCCACGTGGACGAGATCAAAGCGGGCATGCCGGCCTACTGCCTGACCGACTACGGGGAAGGCGGCATCGAGAAGTTCGAGATGAAGGTCGTCAACGTGATCTCCGGCATCCGCGACCTGGAGCCGGGCCGCAGTTCCATCCTGGTCATGGGCACCGACGCGCGCTTCAAGCACACGGGCCTGGTGGCCGGTTGCAGCGGCTCGCCCGTGTATATCGACGGGCGCCTGGCGGGGGCGCTGGCCTGGGGCTATACCTTTTCCAAGGACCCGCTGTATGGCGTAACCCCCATCGAGGAGATGCTGGAGGTCGGGGAAGTCAACGGGGCGGGCGGCGCGGGCCACGGCTCGGCAAGCCCGGTGGCCTTCACGTTCGATCTGTCCAAGCCCATCGACCTGGCCGAGATCGACAGGCAGATCACCGCCCGCAAGCCGACGGCGGCCTCCGGTCCGGGCGGGGCGACGGCCCTACCGTATCCGCTGCTCATATCCGGCCTGCCGGCCGAGGTCGGCGCGCCGCTGGCGGGACAACTGGAGGCGCTGGGCGCTCTGGCGGTCCCCGGCCCGGGCGGCGCCGCATCCCTGCCGCCGGGCGAGTGTTCCGTGAAACCGGGTGGGACCCTGGCCATTCCCCTGGTCACGGGCGACATCCGGATGAGCGCCGTCGGAACCGTGACGGAGGTTCGGGGAGACCGTATTTACGGGTTCGGCCACAGCCTCTTCGGCGGAGGACCCACGAATCTGCCCATGGCGGGCGGAATCGTCTACACGGTGGTCTCGAACCTCGAGCGGTCCTTCAAGCTGGCCACGTGCACGGAGATCGTTGGCGCCATCACGTGCGACCAATCCGGGGCGGTGGTCGGGCGGATGGGGGAGAAGCCGCCCATGATTCCGCTGACGCTTCGCTGCGAGCGGTTCAACGCCGTGGAGCCTGTTTCCTACGAATGCCAGGTGACGTACCACCGGATGCTCACGGCGGGCCTCGTGCGGACCGCGATCTTCCTGGCGGGCTACCGGGGCGGGTCGTTCCCGCGGGATCATACGGTCGAATACACCGCGGCCATCGAGCTGGACGACGGCCGGTCCATCCGGTTCGCCAACACGTCCACCAACATGGGGTTGGGCGAGCCCGGGATCGAGCTGGCCGGCACGCTGGCCCTGTTGATGAACAATCCGTACCGCACGGCCGAGATCAAGGGGCTGCACTTCGACGTGCGCATGACGCCGCGGAATATCCTCTCCTACCTGTGGTCGGTGGAGGTGGGCGACCGCAAGGTCAAACCGGGCGGCACGATTCGCGCTAAAGTGGTGATCGAGTCGTTCCTCAAGGAGAAACGCAAGTACCAGATCAGCCTGGACGTCCCCGACAACCTGGCGCCGGGCAAGTACAACCTGATGTTCCTCGGCGCCGGCGACTATGAGGGTTTCCTGCGCAAGGCCGCCCCGTACCGGTATCTGGCGACGAATTATCAGACCCTGGTGGACTCCCTGAACCACGTTCTGAATGTTGCCCGCACCAGGCTGTACTGCCTGCTGGTATTGCCGCCGAGCGGGATCGCGCTGGAGCGGGCCGAGCTGCCGAGCCTGCCGGGCACCAAGGCGCTGATCCTCCAGAGCGACAAGCGGGCCGTGCCGGTCCAGCCGTATCCCCGCTGGATCGAGAAGACTCTGGAGACGGGTACGGTGATCGCCGATAGAGTGATGGTGCCTGTCACCATATATAAGGATTGAAGACATGATACAGGAATGCTGCCGCCGGAATCGCAGAAGGATCGCTGCGGTTGTGCTGTTCGTCGTTTTCTCGGCCTCGCTCGGCCAAGCCGTCACCAGCAAGATCACGCGCCACGCGAGCGGCAAGGACCTGCTCGCCGGCAAGGCCGACGGCGTGGTCGTGACATCGCGCGGGACGATTCAGCTCGGGCGCTCGGCCACCGTGCTGGCCTCGGAATTCGAGGACGTGTGGTCGGTCAACCGCATCGTGGTCAGCGGCGGGACGATCTTCCTGGGGACCAGCCCCAACGGCCACGTCTACCAGTACAGTCTCGACAAGATGACGAAGATCTATCCGCCGGAATCGCGGCGCGGATCGGCCTCCTCCGGCCCGGCCGAGCCGCCGGCGGGTGAGGCAACGAAGGAGGACGAGAAGAAAGACGGCCAGGTGGTGGAAGCCACCGAGCGGCTGTCCAACGAGCACATCTTTGCGATGGCGCTGGACGTGGCGGGCCGGCTGCTGGTCGGCATCAGCGGTCCGAAGTGCCGCCTCTGCCGGTACGAGGCCAGCAAGATGGAGACCATCTTCGAGCCGGACGGCGCCACCTACATCTTCGACATCGAGACCGATAATGTCGGCAACATCTACCTGGGCACCGGGCCGAACGGCAAGGTCTACGTGCTGGACCCCTCCGGCAAGGTCGCCCAGCTCGTCTACCAGGCGCGGGACAAGAACATCCTGTCCGTGGCCGCCAGCCGGGACGGCTTCGTCTACGCCGGCGGCGACACGCGCGGCCTGATCTACAAGATCAACCCGCGCAACAAGACGGCCGCAGTCCTGTACGACAGCGACGAGCCCGAGATCAGCGCCCTGCTGGCGGTGGACGGGCTGTCCACGCAGGCGGGGGTCCTCTATGCGACCGCCACCTCGGCCAACGTGGTGGAAGCGGAGCAGAAGTTCGCGGCGCAGCAGAACGTCTCCGGCCGGCCGGAGAGCCGCAAAGACGAAGACGTCCGGGGCGCGGCCGAGGGCGGCCTGCGCCTGAAGGTCGCCAACAGCAGTCCGCCCCCGGCCAGCCGCGCCGCACCGCCGGCACCCCCGCGGCCGGCGCCGCGACCGGCCAAGCCGGGCACCGCCAGCTACATCTACCGGATCGACAAGCAGGGCTACGTTACCGAGGTCTTCAGTGAGGCGGCCGTGTTCCTGTGCCTGACCCGCCAGGACGGCAACCTTCTCGTCGGCTCGGGCAACGGGGGCCAGCTCTACAGCGTGGACCCCGAGACGGAACGCCATGCCATTCTCTACGAGGATCCCCGGGCGGCCCAGATCGCCGCCGTGACCGTCTCCGAGCAGGACCTCTACCTCGGGACGGCCAACCCGGCGCGGCTCGTGCTGCTGTCCTCCAATTACGCCACCCGCGGGACGTACCAGTCCGATCTGATCGACGCGGGCCAGCCGGCCAAGTGGGGCAAGCTGCAGGTCGATGCCGACATTCCCCGGGGCTGCAAGGTCCTGGTCGCCACGCGGAGCGGCAACGTCAAGGACGTCAACGATCCGACGTTCTCCGAGTGGACCGAGCCGGTTGAGATGACCGGGCCGGTCCAACTGCGCTGCCCGGTGGGCCGCTTCTGCCAGTACAAGCTCATTCTGGAGGCGGACGACGGCCGCAAGACGCCGACGATTCGCGAGGTGGCCGTGGCCAGCACGGTGCCGAACCTGGCCCCCAAGGTCGAATCCATCGACGTCGCCCGCCTGCTCACTCCCGGCAAGGAAGGCGTCTTCAAGATCGGCTACAAGGCCGCCGACGAGAACGACGACAAGCTGATCTACCGGCTGGATTTCCGCAAGCTCGGCCGCACGAACTGGATCCAGATCAGGGACAAGGTCGAGACGGACAACCTCGAGTGGGACGGCAAGACGGTCGAGGACGGCCGCTATGAGGTCCGGGTGACCGCCAGCGACGAGCGCAGCAATACGACCGCGACCAAACTGACCGGCCGGCGGATCAGCGACCCGATCGTCGTGGACAACACGCCCCCGGTGATTCGCAAGTACGCCATCGAGAAGAGCGGCCGGACCGTCACCCTGAAGCTGGAGATTACCGACGAGCTGAGCATCATCAGCCGGCTCGAATACACGATCGACAGCAACGCCGAATGGAAGGGCACTCTGCCCGACGATCTCGTCTGCGACACCACCGAGGAGAGCTTCACCCTCACGACCGAGGAGCTCGAGCCCGGCGAGCACGTGATCGCCGTGAGAATCTTCGACGACGTGGGCAACGTGACCTTCCGGACCTTCGAGGTCAACGTGCAGGGAAAATAGCCGGCCCGGGGCCGGAAATTCCAAGCACCAAATCCGAAATCCCAAACAAATTCGAAATTCAAAACTCCAAATCCAAAACGGACCCATGGACGGGCGACAGCGTTTCGGTCATTGGTGCTTTATGATGCGGACGATTGCCTTCGACCAGATCCGGCAGAGCGTGGCATCGCTCTGCATCGCGGCGTGTCATGAATTGCCGCCGGATGTGCTGCGCGCGCTGGAACGGGCGGTCGAGAGGGAGTCGAATCCGCGTGCCGCCGGGATTCTGCGGCAGTTGATCGAGAACGCCCGCCTCGGCGCGCAGGATCGGATTCCCCTGTGCCAGGACACCGGGCTGACCGTGGTCTTCGTGGAGCAGGGGGCGGCGGTCACGATGTCTCCCGCCGGGCCGGGACGCGCGACCGTGATCGACGCCATCAACGAAGGCGTCCGGGCCGGCTACGACGCGGGCTACCTGCGCAAGAGCATCGTGGCCGATCCGCTCCAGCAGCGGAAGAACACCGCCACGAACACCCCGGCGGTCATCCACTTGTCCCTCGTGCCCGGCGACCGGTTGAGGCTGACGGTCATGGCCAAAGGCGGCGGCTGCGAGAACAAGAGCCAGTTCCGCATGTTCCGGCCCACCGCCGACCGCCGGCAGGTCATCGACTGGGTGGCGAGTGTCGTCCGGGAAGCCGGCGCCGATGCCTGCCCGCCCTTCGTGGTCGGCGTCGGGATTGGCGGCAACTTCGAGCACAGTTGCCTGCTCAGCAAAAAGGCACTCGTGCGGAGCCTGGAGGAGCCGCACGCCGATCCCTTCTACGCGCGGATGGAGCAGGATCTGCTGGCGCAGGTCAACGCGCTGGGCGTCGGTCCCCAGGGTCTCGGCGGCGACACGACCGCCCTGGGCGTGCTGATCGAGACCGCCCCCTGCCACATCGCCTCGCTGCCCGTGGCGGTCAACATCGAATGCCACAGCCACCGGCATCAGACCGCAGTCCTATGAATTGATGATCGATGATTGACTATTGATGATTTGGGTCAGCGCCCGCCTTGCGTCGATGCGCCCGCAAGCAGCGGAGCGATCTCCGGAAATCATCGATTGTCAATCATCAATTATCCTTGAAATGGGCCATCCAGGGGGCTTCGGTCTGCCAGTTGGGCCCGGGGGCATTGGGGTTGAAGCGTTTGCTCCACTTCAAGCGCCACAGACGTTTGAGCCAGACCTTCTCGACGTGGTAATCCAGGAAGACGACGTTGACGGCCTGCTGGTGGCGGTTGAGGCAGAAGCGGTTCATGGCATTGTCGTCGCCGGCATAGCGGGCGTCGCGGCCGTCGAACCGCGGCGGCGTGTCCGTGTCCTCCGGCCAGCCGCACCAGAACCAGCAATCCAGGAACAGCGGCACCTGGGCCGCTTCGCGAACGTTCGGGGTCTTCCAGAAGAACTGGGCGGGCTTGCCGTAGAGCACGCCGCCCGGTTCGGCGTTGACGTACACCCAGCCGTTGATGCCATAGCTGCCCCAGGTCCCGACCGGCCGGCCCCCGCTCTGACCCACGATGCCCCAGGAGGTGAAGGCGTCGCCGCCCAACGGGAGCGTGCCGGTGGTGGGTGTGGGGTTGGCGATCTTCTGGGCCATCGGGCAGACCCGGAACTTGTGGTCCCGGTAGTAGTACTCGTACAGCACGTCGATCCAGCGGCCCGTCGTGGACGTGCGCTTCGGGAAGAAACCGTTGTTGTCGTCGGTGTACATGACCCAGATCGCACCCCACTGCTTGAGATTCGACTGGCACGCCACCCCCCGCGCCTGCAGGCGCACCCGCTGCAACGCCGGCATCAGGATCGACATCAGCAGCGCGATGATGGCAATGACCACCAGCAGCTCGATCAGGGTGAAGGCACGGGTCTGGTTGATGGTTGATGGCTGATGGTTGATGGCTGTACCGCCGGCGGCCAAGCCGCGGCTGCGCGTGTCGAGGGGGATCCTGGTCGGCGCCAGTTCTTTCTGTCGGCTCATAGGTCGCCTCAAATCAAACATCAACAATCTCTCATCCGCCGGTGGCGAGGGTGGTCTTGCCCGGATAGTGCTGGTCCAGCCACACCAGGTCCTCGTTGGGCGGATTGAACTTCTGCCCCTTGCCGAAGCCCAGGCGCTGGGCCTCGGTACGGCTCACGCAATAGGTGATCGTCCGCTTGTCGGCCCACTTCTTGCGCTCGGCGTGGCCGTCCATGAAACTGAAGGTGCAGGCGTCGCTGTGAAAGATACCCAGCGGGTCCCACATCGTGTTGTCGAAGGGGATGTACGACCACCCGGCGTGGTTGAAGTTGCCGGCGGAGCCGTCGTAGATCTCCTCGACGAACAGCATCTTGTTGGCCGGGTCCTTGAACGTGAAGAGCTTCTTGGGGTCGGACGCCTCGGTGGCCCGCAGATAGTCCGGCAGGGAATAGCTGCGGAAGATGAGGTAGGCGGGGGTATTGCCCAGGCTGGTGCCCTGGGTCCGACGGTTGTCGCCCGGGCAGTGATAGACGTCGACGTCCTTGAGGTAAGGATACAGGGCGCCCTCGCGCAGGCCGTTGTAGCGTTGTTCGAGCGTCACGTTGCCGCTGGCCATCCGCACGATGCTGCTGCCGGAGTAGTCCAGCGGCGGCATTACCCACGGCGGCACCCGGTTGACCGTGTCGTGCCGGGCCCAGCCGCCGACCATGGAGCCCCCGTTCTCGTCCGCGTACATCACGTACGCCTGCGCCAGCGACCGCTGGTTCGACAGGCACGAGACCCCGCGGGCCTGCTCCCGGGCGATCTTCAGGGCCGGCACCAGCACGGCCATGAGAATGGCAATGATCGCAATGACCACCAGCAGCTCGATCAGCGTGAACGCCTTTGTCCGTCTCATGACATGCCTTTCTCAGAAATCCTTCAACGGCTGCATCCATTTTGGCCAGTCCGTCGCTGTCGCGCCGCCGGCGCGAGTCCAGGGACCGGCCTGGTTGTAGGCTTTGTGCCATTTGAACGTCCACATCTCTTTGAGGCCGACCTTGCGGACGGACCAGTCGAGAAAGGCCATGTTGATGCCCCCGCCGTGCCGATCGATGCAGATCCGCCGCATGTGCTGCATGCCCTCCCACGGCTGATCTTCCAGAGGCGGCGGCGAGTCCGTATGGCGGGGAAAGATATTGAACCGCAGCGCATCCATGAACAGCGGGACATAACCCGCCTGCGGCACGTTCGGCGTTCTCCAATTGTTCACGGTCTCGAAATTCTCGTACACCGTCGTATACGAGGCCGGGGGGTTCTCCACCCAACCATTGATCCCGTAACTGCCCCAGTCTCCTTCCGGCGCATATCCCTGGCCGCGGAAGACGCCCCAGGCGGAGTTGACGTTCCATTGGCCGCCAATCTCCCCATTCGGGCTGATCAGGGGCTTCGTGGCGGTCGGACAGCAGCGAATCTTATGATCGTTCCGGTAATAGGACCGCAGGGCATTGGTCCAGTGGTTGGTATGCCCGCTGCCCACCCCGGCCTGGAACCGGCCGTTGTGCTCCGCGGTGTACATCGAGAAGAAGAGGGTCCACTGCTTGAGGTTGGCCCGGCAACCGATGGTTCGCGCCTGCTCCTTGACGCGCGACAAGGCCGGCATCAGAATCGACATCAGCAATGCGATGATCGCGATGACGACCAGCAGCTCGAGCAGCGTGAAAGCTGTCGCCTTGTGCCTTGGCCCGTGCCGCAAAATATCTTCCTCCCGGGTGTGACTTGCCGGCCGACGGCGGCGGCGGTTCAATACTCCTTGAACGGGCGCAGCCAGGCCGGCCAGTCGCTGGTCTGCATGCCGCCGGCTTTCGTCCAGGGACCGCTCTGATTGAAGGCTTTATGCCACTTGAGGGTCCACAACTCCTTGAGGCCCACCTTCCGCGCGGAATAGTCGAGGAAGAGGCAACCGGCAAATCCGTCGTGACGGTTGGCGCAATAGCGGCCCATCTGGGCGTTGTCGTTCCAGCGCTCGCCGTCAAAGGGCGGCGGCACGTCCGTGTGCAGCGGGACCCCGTTGTAGCGCAGCGCATCCATCCACAGCGGGACGTAACCGGCCCCGGCGACGTTCGGTCCCCGCCAGAAATTCGCGGCCGGGCGGCTGTGCGGCTCCGAGCCGCTGGGCGGATCGTTGCAGTAGGCGTTGATGCCATAGCTGCCCTTGATCCGTCGGGGCAGCCCGCTCAGCGAGTAGTACCCCCACGCGGTCGTGGAGCCGAGAAATGTGCCTTCCAGGCCGGTGGCGACCCCAGTCTCGTCGAACCAGGGCTTCGTCGCGTTGGGACAGGTGAGAATCTTGTCATCGCACTGGTGATACTGCCCCAGGACCTGGACGGCCCGCTGGTTGGTGATGGTGAATCCTTTCATGAACCGGCCGTTGTGGTCTTCGGCGTACATGGCGAACCAGATGCCCCACTGCTTGAGGTTGCTCAGACAGGCAACGGTCCGGGCCTGCTTACGCACCCGCTGCAGCGCGGGCATGAGGATCGACATCAGCAGCGCGATGATCGCGATCACCACGAGCAACTCAATGAGAGTAAACGCCTTGCGCTTGCTCATGACACGCACTCCTCAAACCGGAGACAATGGAATCATGGAAGGGTGGAATGATGGAACAATGGGGAGACAGGGGGCGCACCCTCCCGTCCCGAAGATCCCCATATTCCCATATTCCATCATTTTCTTCTTCTTACTTGCTGCCCCAGACGACCTGGGCGGACCAGATCAGGTCCTGATTGTCCGGCTGCTGCGGCGAGTTGGCCGTGGGCCGGGTCTGCTTGCCGAATTCGATGGTCCGCGGGTCTTCCCACTTGTGGTAGTCGGCGTGGCCGTCGGCGAACGACCAGTTGGTGCCCTCCCCGTGCCGCACCGGCGGCGGGTCCCACCACGACCAGTTGCCGCCGCGAATGACCCGCAGACTGCGGGTGGTAAAGCCGCCCAGGGCCGACATGCCCGTCCCGCCGTCATCGACCATCACCGCCCGAAAGGCGGGGTCCTTGATCTCCGGACGCGTCTTGAGCATCCGCATATCGGGACTCGTGCCGGTCCACCCCTTGCAGTTCATGGAGTCCATGATCGCATAGGTTCGCATGGATTCACTGCGGGCGCCGTAAGCGTCCGCCGTGCGCCTCTCGACGGTCGAGCACCGGTAGATATTCAAGGTGTTGAGGTACGGATACAGGGCCCCTTGCTCGATCGCCAGGATCTTCTGGGCCTTCGTCATGGCGGTATCCCAGTCCCTCTCGACCCACGGCTGCTCGTTGTAATGGGAATCGTTGAACGGCCGGCCGGCGCTGTACATGGCCGTGTACTCGCGGGTGTCCCCGTTGACGAGCCGCTCGCTGTTCTGGTCGATGTACATCAGCCAGGCCAGCGTAAGCTGCTTGAGGTTGCTCAGGCAGCCGGCCCGCTTGCCCTGCTCCTTGGCCCGGTTCAGGGCCGGCATCAGAATCGCCATCAGAATCGCAATCACGGCGATCACAACCAACAGCTCGATCAGCGTGAACCCCGGGGGATGGTTGATGGTCGATGGTTGATGGTCGATGGAAGTGCATCCGTTCGGACGGCTGGGACGAGGCACGCATCCGTCACCATCTCCTGGTCTGGTTCTGATCGGGGTCAACACGCTCAATCTCCTTATCTTATTGCATCATCGGAAAGATCCGAAATCAGAAATCCACCATCAACGATGCTTCGGCTCAGTACTCCTTGAACGGCCGAATCCATTGCGGCCAGTTCTCCGCCTGCACGCCGCCCGCCTTGGTCCACGGCCCGCGGGTGTTGAACTTCTTGTGCCATTTGAGGGTGTACAACTCCTTCAGACCCACCTTGCGGGCGGACCAGTCCATGAAGCCGGTGCTGACCGTCCCCTGATGGCGATTGATGCAGCAGCGCCCCATGTTGTTGCCGGACCAGGCGGCGAATTCACTGGCGGCCGGCGCCTGCGTTTCCAGCGGCCACAAGTCGAAGCGCAGGGCCTCGGTCCACCAGGGCGCGTTGCTGCTGCCCGGCTCGCCCGCGGTCTTCCAGCCGTTGGCGACGGGGACGCCGCCCTCATACGTGGTCGTGATGGCACTGGCCGGGATCAGGCAGTAGCCGTTGATGCCATAGCTGCCGGCGACGCCGTTGAGACCGAGCCGGTCGCCCGTGAAGATGCCCCAGGCGTTGTAGATGTTGAAACTCGCAATCATCTGGCCCGACGGAGTCTGGACCGGTTTCTGACCGGAGGGACACATCCAAGTCTGGTTGAGCTTCCAATCCCTGAGGTTGTCGTCCATGTAGCGCAGGAACCAGTAGCCCGGCGTCCCAGACTCGGAACTCCAGAACCGGCCGTTATTGGATTCGGTGAACATGGCCGCCTGCAGGTTCCACTGCTTTATGTTGCCCAGACACTTGACCTGTTTGCCCTGCTCCCGGACCTTGCGCAGGGCCGGCATGAGAATCGACATCAACAGCGCAATGATGGCAATTACCACCAGCAGCTCGATCAAAGTGAATCCACGTCGCTTAGTCATGTCCACACTCCTTCACCCAAGAGGAAAAGACCATCACTTGTTCCGGTCAAGATGCCCGAAGCCGCCATCTTGTTCCGCCGGTTTCTGCCCTTTTGCGCCGAGAGCGCACTTTCACTCACGTCCCGTATTATAATCGGCGCGGTTTGGCAATGCAAATCTAAAGCCCGCAAATCGCCCAGATCGCCCAAGAAAAAGCCCGATAACCCACCGCGGGCCCACCCGGGCTCGGCCCCTGGGCACCGATCCCTGGCTGGCGCATACAAAGTCTTGTGGTACCGAGAGTTAGGAGCAGTCAGGCCCTGGGCTCGTGGCCTGGTTCAAGAAACAGCTTTTTCGGGTAACAGAGAACGGGTGGCAGCGGCAAGCGCAGTCTTCGGAGCTTGCCGATGGTCTTGCTCCTCCGCCATCGGCAAGGCCTGCGCAAAGCCTCCGGCCTTGCCGCTGCCACCCACCCAGACTGTTACCCGGGTCTGAACCAGGCCCTGGGCTCGTGGGCCTGGTTCAAGACCGGGTAACAGATCCAGCATCTGATGGGTGGCACGCCCAAACCGGTTGGCTTGCCAAGCGGTTTGAGCATACGAAGAAACGCCTCGCGGCGTCACTGCAAACACGCCGACCGTCGCATGGGGACCACTCGGCCGATCGTACAATGTTACCCGATTCTGAACCAGGCCGGCTTTGGAATTACCGGGGTCAGGTCCATCCTCCGCAGTCACGTCGCCCGCCACATTCGCGGCGGGGCCGCTTTGCGGATTCATCTTCCTTTCCGCCATTCTCTTTTCTCTCATTCACATTTGGAACTCCTCATCTCGCTCCTGCGCGGAGGGGGGAATGTCACCTATGTCCATGGGAATACAGGGGAATGACGGGGCCGGACCGTATTTCCACAATGGAACGACGCCCTCCCGAGGGCAACACCACCAAAGACGCTCAACACACACCGGTGAGCATCTTTTGATAAACGTGACGCCTGCGACAAAAGTCTGCGAGTGCGGTCTCGATCCGCGTTCCTGGACCAGAAACAGGGGGCAGTTGGGCTAATCCCCGACTTTTGTCGCAGGCATCAAACGTGCGCATCTTTGGGAAAACGTGAGCATCTTTGGCCGGGGGTGAGCATCTTCGGGCAGGGGCCCCCATCTTGCGGCCTTCACCTACTTTCCCGCCGGGCGGGGGAGACCCTGCTGAATCGCGGCTCGTCCGGTTTTCGCGTACTTGCCGGATCGCGGAGACGATTGTGCATTTCCCAGGGGCCCTCAACCATGTCAAAGAGCTGCTCGTGAACCGTTTGGCCCCGATCGCGAGAGAGAACGTATTTGTGCTTCTTGTTGCGAACCGCGATGCCACCCATCCCATCGCGGAAGCGCGGTCTCGTCGGCTTCCGGCACGGTTCTCAACCGCTCTGGTTGTTCCCTGCATCCAGGCCGTAGAACCGCACGGCGTTGTCGTGGAACAGCTTGCGCCGGGCGGTCTCGGGCCGGGCGGCGACCACGGCCTGGAGGCGCTGGACCCAATCCCGCAACGACATGCCGCGCAGGCACACCGGCCAGTCGCTGGCGAAGACCACCCGGTCCGGTCCGAAGGCGTCGAGGCAGTGGTTGACGATCGGGGCCAGATCCTCGGCCGGCAACGGGGTTTCCGGGACGCGGGACACGATGCCGGAGATCTTGCAAATGATATTGCTCTGGGCGCCCAACCGGGCGATGTCCCGCTTCCACTGCTCGGCGGGGTGCTGGGCCGGTCGGGGCGGGGTGCGGCCGGTCGGGAAGAACGCGACCGGGTCGGCATTGCCACAGTGATCCAGGACGAACCGCGTGTCGGGACAGCGATCGACCACTTGGGCCGCCTCGGCCAAGGCGGAGGGCGGCACATTGATGTCGAACCGCAGTCCCAACTCGCCCAGCCGCCGCAGGTTCCGGATCACCTGTTCGTCGCTCATCCGTTTGACGGGAAGGCTCCCGCGGAAGCCCTTGACATAAGGATTGTCCCTATATTGCGCAGCATACTCCATAAAATCATCGTCGGCGGGCGAGCCGGCCAGCACCGCGGCACGCGTCACAGTGTCGCCCCGCCGGCACAGATCAAGCACATATTCCGCCTCGCGCTGCCGCTGGTCCACCGGGACGGCGACTTCCATATAGACCGCCTGAACGATGTTCAGACCCGCGCTCGCCTGCTCGTAGTCCTTCGGCGTGAAGCTCCGGTCCAGCGGCGGCCGCAGCCACGTCAGCCTGATCCTGCTCAGGTCCCACAGATGCTGGTGTGTGTCCACGATCGGGAGGGCTCCGGCTGCCTCCAGGCCTGCCTGGGACCCGAGACAGGTCCGACGCCCGGGAGACACCAGGGCGCCGGTCACGGCGATTTGGGACACTCGCTTCAGGAAACGGCGGCGGCTCATCGTAATCATCGAGTTCTCCTTACAGATTGCTTGCCCCATGGTACCCGCCAGGGTCGGCGAACGCCAGAGGTACCGGTCTGGGTGGAGTCGGGACTTGCCGCGACCCGGGTGCGGACGCGAAAGGAGTCACGCCGGGGCGGTCCCGGGGGAGATTCGGTTCGAGGTTGGCAAAGATCGGGGGGTTCGGTATGATGACCTGCCCCGGAGGGTGAAAGATCCGATAATGGTTCATGAAGGATGGTTGGCGTACTATGGGTGAACAGGACAAAATGCCGGGGTCGCGGCCCGCCGAGCGGATTCGGTTCGGGGAGCCGCGACGCTACCTGGTCAATATCGATTCGATCTCGACGAGCCAGCTTTTCGCCGACTGCGTGATCGTGGGCGCGGGGATCGCCGGTCTGCGGGCCGCCCTGGAGGCCGCCGGCCATCGCAACGTGGTCGTCGTCTGCAAGGGGAGTCTGGAAGACAGCAACACCTGGAAGGCCCAGGGGGGTATCGCTTCCGTGCTCCGCCCGGACGACTCGTTCGAAGCGCACGTCGCGGATACCCTGCGGACAGGCTGCGGGCTGTGCGAGACCCAGACGGTCGAGCAGGTGGTCCGCCAGGGGCCGGAGCTGGTCCGGCAGTTGCAGGACTGGGGGGCAGGTTTCGACCGGGTCAACGGCGCGATCGACACGACCCTCGAAGGCGGCCATTCCCACGCCCGCGTGATCCACGCCCACGGCGACGAGACCGGACGGGCCATCGCCGAGACGCTGATCAGCCAGGTCAAGAGCCGGCCGAGCATCCGCGTCATCGAGAACTTCTTCACGATCGACCTGCTGACGGACCAAGACCATCGGTGCGTGGGCATCATCGGCCGGTGCAAGAATCGCGGCCTGCAGATCATCTGGGCCGCCAGCACGATCCTCGCCACCGGCGGCGACGGTCAACTGTACCGCGAGACCACGAATCCGCCGGTCGCCACCGCCGACGGGCTGGCCATGGCCTACCGGGCCGGCGCGGTCCTGCGCGACCTGGAGTTCGTGCAGTTTCACCCGACGACGCTCTACGTCGCCGGCGCCTCGCGGGCGCTGATCACGGAGACCCTGCGCGGAGAGGGCGCCCATCTGCTCGATGTCAAGGGCCGGCGGTTCATGAAGGAATACCACGAGTCCGGCGAGCTGGCCCCGCGGGACGTCGTCAGCCGGGCCATTCTCGCCCAGATGCGCAAGACCGAATCGACCCACGTCTACCTCGACGTGCGGCATCTGGACAAGGAGTACTTCGCCAAGCGGTTCCCGCTGATCAGCGACCTGTGCGAGAGCTTCGATATCGACGTCAGCCACGACCTGATCCCGGTCCGGCCCAGCGCCCACTACATGATCGGCGGCGTCAAGACCGACGCCCTGGCCCGGACGAACATCGAGAACCTGTACGCCTGCGGCGAGGTCGCCTCGACCGGCCTGCACGGCGCCAACCGGCTGGGCAGCAACTCCCTGCTGGAAGGCCTGGTGTTCGGCAAGCTCGCGGGCCAGGCGGTGATCCAGCGCGAGCCGATGGATGTCGCGTCGCTCAAGCATCCGGTGATCCAGTACGAGGTCCCGCAGTCGGACCGCAGCCGGCTGGATACGGCGGATGTCCGCAACTCGCTGCGCTCGCTGATGTGGCGCAACGTCGGGATCACGCGCAAGGCCCAGATGTTGGCGGAGGCCCAGGAGATCATCCGGTTCTGGCACCGGTACGTGATGGACAAGATCTTCGACACGCCGGAAGGCTGGGAGTGCCAGAACATGCTGACGGCCGCGCTGCTGATGGCCCACGCAGCGGGCCTGCGCGACGAAAGCCGCGGCGTCCACTACCGCCTGGACCACCCGCAGACCGACGACCAGAAGTTCCAGAAGCACTTCGAGGTCGTGCGCGCCGAGTGAGGGCGCAGGAGTCGATCGGTCCGATCCGTCCGATCAACCCCGCTGCAGCAGCGCCAGCAGCCACATCGTGTAGCCGACCATCGGCGTCCAGTACTCGGAGACGTTGTAGAGGCCGTCGCCGAGGAAGGGCCGGTCGTCCGCGGTGCCGCCCAGGCCGTTCATGACCGCCCCGGGCAGACGCGGCGTCGGCGGATAGAACTCGTTGCCGTTGATGAACGGCGGCGGATGGTTGTGGCCGACGCCGTCCACCGTGCTGGCGTAGAACGGGTTGCAGCCGAGGATCCAATCGAGCTGGCGCTGTGCCACGGCACGCAGGGCGGGCTCATTGAGGACCTTCGCCGCCCGGATCAGTCCGACGCCCGCGGAGGCGAGGTTCGCGTTGATGCCCACCCACCAGTTGCTACCCGGTTGCATGAAATACCGATACCAGTAGTCGCCGATCCGGCGGTTACCGCCGGGGTCGGTTTGCGTGAAGAAGCCGTACGGGACGATGCCGAAGCTGTTGCGCCGCGCCAGGGCGGCCAGGTAATCCGTGGTGTAGAGCCGAATGGCCCGGCGCCAGCGGTCGCCCTCGGGGTGGTCGGGGAACAGCTCGACGAGGTCGCACAGGCCGAACAGGTGCCAGCAGCCTTGCCAGATGTCGCGGTGCGGCTGGGAATCCGTGGCGGTGCGGCGGTAGAAGCCGCGGACGGGATCGTTCGGGTCCAGCGGCTCGACGACCTGGAGTTGCGCCAGTCGGGCGGCCGCGGCGATCGCGTGATCCTGGTACTTCTGCTGCCCCGTGCTCCTGTACAGCTCGACCGCCGCCGCCAGGGCGGCGCCCAGATTCTCGGCCGTGCTCTCCGGCCAACGCTGGGCGCACCAGTCATAGCAGCGCTGCGCCGCCGCCAGGCATTGGTCGGCGTAGGGCCGGTCGCTTTCTTTCATCACGCGCGCCGTCAGCGCCTGGGCGATGATGAACTTGTACTGGCCCAGGCCGTCCAGCGGCTTGGTCTGGATGACCCGGTCGTCCTTGTTGCCGACGATGGTGATCTTGCTGCGGGAGCGGCCCCGCGCCGGATCGAGGGTGTTGGGCTCGCCCCCTTCGGGGCCGATGACGTTGTCCGTCCAGCGGTTGCCGTCGCCGTGCCGCAGGGCGTCGCCGCCGACGTGGCTCATCACGTAGCCGGCCGGCTCCTGCATGTTGAGGAAGTACCGGTTGCCCCAGCGCAGCTCCTCGATGATCCGCCGGCGCAGCGGCTCGTCGCTGGTCAGCTCATACACTTGCGCCAGGCCGATCATGCCATGGATGGTGGCGCCCATCCACTTGCGCAGGTCGGAGGCATCGTGCCAACCGCCGGTGGTGTCCTGGTGCTTGCCATTGTCGAGCCGGACCGCGTCGTCGCAATGGCAGGGTGTGAAGTACCCGGTTTCGCTCGGCCCGCACCGCTGCAGGGCGAAGTAGCCGACGATGGCCCCAATCGCCTCGTCGTACACCGTGGGCGAGATCCGAAACGGCCAGGAGCGCGACGGCCCCGCCTGGATGCAGTACGTGCCGGGCTCGGTGACTGAACTGAAATCGCCGACGAGAAAGCTGCCGAAATCGCCCTCCGACGCCACCAGCGGGCCCGAGAACACGACCTTGGCATCGCGGGCCCGGACCACCTCGAACCGCGCCGGACCCGGCGCCTTGAGCACGCACCTCTTCGCGGCCCCCGGCGCAAAGCCGATCTGGTTGGCCGTCACATCGACCCGCCAGTCGCGCGGAAACGTCTGGCCGAAAACCGGACCGCTCGCGCAGCAGAGCACCAGCAGCAGGGAACAAGACAGTTTGTGCATAGCCGTCATCCTCCCGGCGGGTCGTTCCGGCCGGAACACCGGAGTCCGCCGTACCGTATAATATACATTGCCGTTCGTACCGCCGGCGCAGTGTAGGAGCCCTCCCGCGGCACGTCAAGCCGAATCGGCAGGCCCACCGCAGGTATGCGCGACTATCTCTTGTGGAGGGCAGCAGGCCGAAGGGTGGCAGCGGCAAGGCCGTAGGCTCTGCGCAGGCCTTGCCGATGGCGGAGGGACTCAACCATCGGCAAGCTCCGGAGACTCCGCTTGCCGCTGCCACCCATTACGGAACTGGGTTCTCACACACCCTCTAAGTGGCACCCAGGGGCCGGATGTGGTAGAATGGCGGCAGTCTACGATCGATCGTGAATAGTAAATCTTAAATCCCCAGGGCGGTTTGGGCGGTCGCTCTGCTTCGCGCGACGAGGCAGGGAGGAAAGTCCGAGCAGGACAGGGTGCGGTGGTGGCTAACGGCCACCGGGAACCGGTTCTCCGCCGGGCGGCCTTCCGCCGGCGGGGTCCGGCGACCCCAGGGAAAGTGCCACAGAAAACACACAGCCGATGGCCCTTTCGGGGGCACAGGCAAAGGTGAAATGGTGCGGTAAGAGCGCACCGCGGCGGCGGTGACGTCGCCGGCAGGGTAAACCCCACCGCCTGCAAGACCAAGCAGCCGGTCCCCCGCCCTATTTCGCCAGAATCCTTCTGGCGAAATTGGCGAAATAGGGCGGGGGCACCTGGCCCGGGTGCGAGCGGCCACGGCCGCTCGGCCGGCGGGTAGGTCGCTTCCCGCAAATCCCGACGCGCAGCGGCGCTGCCGGGTGGGAGAGCCAGTCGGCAACGGCTGGTCCAGAGAAATGATCGCCACCTGCCGCAAGGCGGGAACAGAACTCGGCTTACAGAGCCGCCCTTGGGATTTATGATTTGCGAGCAGTACCGCAATCCGACCAACGCGCGGTACTTCTTCCGCCGGCTCCTGTGGGCCAATCTGCTCTCCGGCGGCCACGCCACCTACGGCGGCCTGCGGACCTACGAGCCCTACGACGGCGGCCCGGCCCGCGGCGTGCAGGGCTACTACACCGCCAACCGGCGCGGCACGCTCGCCCAGGGGGCCCACGATTATATCCATATCCACGCGTTCTTCCGGGACACCGGCCTGACCCTCGTCGGCATGGAACCGCGCGACGACCTCGTGGGCGGCAACCCCTTCCAGGCCAAATGCCTCCACAAGGACGGCGTCTACATCGTCTACGCGGCCAACCCGCAGGGCAGCAAGCCCGATACGGACAGTCCCCGGGTGGAGAAACCGGAGGTGACCATTCAACTGCCGGAGGGCTCCTATGCCGTCCGTTGGTACAACCCCCGGATGGGAACGTGGGAGAAAGAGCGGACCGTCTCAGGGCCAGGTGCCCGCAAGCTGGACGCCCCCGAGGGGGAGCGGGTGGCCTACGCCGACTGGGTCATCCTGATCCGGGAGAAACGATAGAGTATCCTTCTCCGGCGGTGGGCCGGGGTGGGCCGGGACACCCGCGCAGGAACGGTCATGCACCCATTGCCTTGTCACGGCCGCAGACGCTCTTTACTTCGCGGCATCTTGCGTGTACTCTGGGGCCGCTTGCCGTGGCACGGGCGTCGCGCCCGTAGAGGCAGGGCCGGGATGGTTCTGCGCCTCTTGGGCAAAATGGGGACCGCCAACGCGAAACGAGGCGGTGGGGACCCCCACCCCTGCTACGGGCCCAATGTCCCTTTTCATGGGAGGTTCCATCATGGTCAACCATCGTTTCCGAACCAGCCTGATCCTCTTCGTCGCGGGCGCCGTCGGACTGCTTTCATCCCTGGCGCAGGGCGCCTGGAAGCCGGCGGAAGGTCCCTTGATGACGCGGTGGGCCAAAGACGTGTCGCCCGAGAACGTGCATCCGGAGTATCCCCGGCCGCAGATGGTCCGCCCGGACTGGCTCAACCTCAACGGGCTGTGGGACTACGCCATTGCACCCAAGAACGCCGCCCGGCCGGAGAGCTTCGATGGCCAGATCCTGGTGCCCTTCCCCATCGAGTCGGCCCTTTCCGGCGTGATGAAGCCAGTCGGACCGGACAACCGCCTCTGGTACCGCCGCACCTTCACGGTGCCCGGGAAATGGAACCTCACCGCCGAGAAGAAACGCCTGCTGCTGCACTTCGGGGCCGTGGACTGGGACGCCACCGTCTGGGTCAACGGCAAGGAGGTGGGCAACCACCAAGGCGGCTACGACCCGTTCACCTTCGACATTACCGACGCGCTGAAGGACAGCGGCGCCCAGGAGATCGTCGTCTCCGTCTGGGACCCGACCAACACCAGCACCCAGCCGCGCGGCAAGCAGGTCCTCAAGCCCAGCGGCATCTGGTACACCGCCGTCACCGGCATCTGGCAGACCGTCTGGATCGAGCCGATGGCCTCCGCGTGCATCGACGCGCTGAAGATCACGCCGGACTTTGATAAGGCAGCGGTGACCGTGGAAGTCCCGGCAGTCCTGGGCTCCGGCAAAGCCACGGTCAAGATGGAGATCCTCGACGGCAAGAAGGTCATTCAGGCGGGCGAGATCACGATCGAGGGCGGCAGTGGCTCCATGAGGCCGAGCCTCTCGTTGAGGGTGCCCAACGCGAAGCCCTGGACCCCCGACTCGCCTTTCCTTTACGACCTGCGGCTTGCACTGCTCCAGGACGGCAAGGTCGTTGACGAGGTCCGCAGCTACTTCGGCATGCGGAAGATCTCGTTGGACAAGGACGAGAATGGCATTCTGCGGCTGTTCCTCAATAACAAGCCGCTGTTCCAGTATGGGCCGCTGGATCAGGGGTGGTGGCCGGATGGGCTGTATACGGCGCCGACGGATGCGGCGCTGCGGTACGACATCGAGGTGACCAAGCAGCTCGGCATGAATATGGCCCGCAAGCACGTCAAGGTCGAGCCGGCCCGGTGGTACTACTGGTGCGACAAGCTGGGCCTGTTGGTCTGGCAGGACATGCCCAGCGGCGACAGATACATCGGCCGCAACGATCCTGACATCAAGCGGACCCCGGAGTCGGCGCAGCAATTCGAGCTGGAGCTGACCCGCATGATCGAGGCGTTCTACAACCATCCGTCCATCGTGATGTGGGTGCCGTTCAACGAGGGCTGGGGCCAGTACGACACAGCGCGGATCGCGGACCTGGTCAAGAAGCTCGACCCGACGCGGCTCGTGAACAGCGCCAGCGGCTGGACGGATCGCGGCGTCGGGGACGTCATGGACATCCACAGTTACCCCGGCCCGGCGGTGCCGCGGCTCGAAGAGAAGCGGGCCGTCGTGCTCGGCGAGTTCGGCGGCCTAGGCCTGCCCCTGCCCGGCCACACCTGGCAGGCCGAGAAGAACTGGGGCTACCGCAGCTTCACCACCGCCGAAGAGCTGACCGACGCCTACCTGGGCCTGATCCGCAAGCTCCACCCGATGACCGGCGCCCAGGGCCTGGCCGCGGCGGTCTACACGCAGACGACCGACGTCGAAATCGAGGTCAACGGCCTGATGACCTACGACCGCGCGGTCATCAAGATGGATGCCGAGGCGATCACCGCCGCGAACCGGTCGCTCTATACTCCGCCGGCGCCGCGAAAGGCCGAGGGCGACAAGCTGATCCCGCCCGCCACGCCGCTGGTGGCGTGCGACCCGTACTTCAGCGTCTGGTCCCCCGCGGACAAGCTGACGGACGAGGACACCGTCCACTGGACCGGCAAGCCGCACCGGCTCACCAGCCTGGTCCGCATCGACGGCAAGACCTACCGCATCATGGGCGCCAGCCCGGCGACCGTGCCGGCGCTGGAGCAAAAGAGCCTGACGGTCCTGCCCACCCGCACGATCTACACCTTCGAGGGCGCGGGCATCGCCCTGATGCTGACGTTTATGACAGCGGCCCTGCCGGAAGATATCGACATTCTCTCGCGGCCCGTGACGTACCTTACGTGGGAGTTCAAGGCGACGGACCGCAGAGAACATCAGGTGTCTCTCTACTTCGATGCCTCCGCCGAACTGACCGTCAATGATTCGAGACAACAACAAGTCGTGTGGTCGCCGGAGCAGGCAGGCGATCTCAGTGTTCTCAAGGTCGGCTCCAAGGACCAGCCGATCCTCGCCAGGCGGGGCGACGACATCCGGATCGACTGGGGCTACCTCTACATCGCCGCGTCCGTCTCGAACGTCCGCCGGGCCGCGAACTACCCGCGGGGCTCGCTGCACCAGTACTTTGTCAAAGAAGGGTTGGAGATGACCCTGCTAGAGCACCCGGCGCCCCCTGCGAACGCGGACACCATTGCCAGTGCCTTTGTCGTCCAGGTGGGCGCCGTGGGCTCCAAGCCGGTCTCGCGCTGGCTGGTGCTGGCTTATGACGACCTCTACTCAATCCAATACATGCAGAAGAACCTGCGGCCCTACTGGCGGCGCAACGGCTGGGAGGCCGCCGACTTGCTCCAGGCCGCGGCGAAGGACTACACATCCCTGGTGAAGCGCTGCGCCGCGTTCGACAAGGAGCTGATGGCGGACCTGACCAGGGCCGGCGGCGAGAAATACGCCAACCTGGCGGCTCTGGCGTATCGCCAGTGCTTCGCGGCGGGCAAGTTCGTCGCCGACGACAACGGCCAGCCCCTGCAGTTCTGCAAGGAGAACCACTCCAACGGCTGCATCGGCACCTCGGACGTGTTCTATCCGATGGCACCGCAGTTTCTGCTCTTCGGGCCGTCGTTGGCCAAGTCCTTCCTGGTGCCCTTCATGAACTACGCGGCCTCCGAGCGGTGGAAGTTCCCCTTCGCGCCGCACGATCTCGGCCAGTACCCGCACGCCAACGGCCAGCGCTACGGCGGCGGCGAGCACAGCGAACAGAACCAGATGCCGGTCGAGGAGTCGGGCAACCTGCTGATTCTCATGGCCGCGGTCGCCCAGATGGAGGGCCACGCCGACTTCGCCGGCCTGTACTGGCCGCAACTGGAGAAGTGGGCCGAGTACCTCAAGGACAAGGGCTACGATCCGGAGAACCAGCTCTGCACCGATGACTTCGCCGGCCACCTGGCCCACAACGTCAACCTCAGTGTCAAAGCCATCTGCGGCCTGGGCTCTTTCGCCAAGCTGTGTGAGATGCGCGGCGACAAGGACAAGGCCCGGGAGTATTCCCAGCTTGCGAAGGAATTCGCCGCCCGTTGGGTGAAAGAGGCCGCGGATAGTCCCGGTGTCGCGGGCATCCTGCCCGCGGATCGAGGGCGGGACGCCCTCGACACGAAGAAAGGCGGGCGGGACGGCCGCGCTGCGAAGAGACGCGGGCGGGACGCCCGCGACACGCAAGGGCAAGGGGTCCCCAACGCAGAATACCGCGTTGGGGAGCCCCAGGGTGCCCTCGCCACAGCTCATTACCGGTTGGCCTTCGACAAGCCGGGCACGTGGAGCCAGAAGTACAATCTCGTCTGGGATCGCATCCTGGGTCTGAACCTGTTCCCGGCCGAGGTGGCCCGCACGGAGATGGACTTCTACAAGAAGGCGCAGAACAAGTACGGCCTGCCGCTGGACAACCGCTCGCTCTACACGAAGCTCGACTGGATCCTCTGGACCGCGACGCTGACGCAGAACCGGGCGGATTTCGAGGCCCTGGTCGAGCCGGTGTACCTGTTCCTCAACGAGACGCCCGACCGCTCGCCGATGACGGACTGGTACTTCACGCACGACGCCCGCAAGCGCGGCTTCACCGCCCGCCCGGTGGTCGGCGGCGTGTTCCTCCAGATGCTCTACGATAGGGCCGTCTGGAAGAAGTACGCCGGTCGGGACCGGACGAAGGCCGCCGACTGGGCCCCGATGCCCCAGGCCCCGGCCCTTGTGACGGTGGTCCCCACGGCCCGCAAGAGCGCAGCCACCTGGAGCTACACCACGACCCGGCCCGGGCCGCGGTGGTTCCAGCCGGACTTCAACGCCGCCAACTGGAAACAGGGCGAAAGCGGCTTCGGCACCCACGGAACGCCCGGCGCGGTCGTCCGCACCGTCTGGAACACGTCCGACATCTGGCTCCGCCGCACGTTCACGCTGGAAGACCGCGCGGTGGCGTCCGGTGGGGCAAGCCCCACCCTACAGTTGTCCATCCACCACGACGAGGACGTGGAGGTGTACCTCAATGGCGTGCTCGCCGCCTCGGCCACCGGCTACACCACACAATACGAGCCGCTGCCGATCAACGCCGAGGCCCGCGCCGCCCTCAAGCCGGGCGCGAACGTCATCGCCCTCCACTGCCGCCAAACCGGCGGCGGCCAATACATCGATGCCGGCCTGGTGCAGGTGAAGCAGTAAGAGAGTGTGAAGTTTGAAGTGTAAAGTGGGGATGCGGTTCCGCGTGACTTCAAACTTGAAACTTCACACTTGAAACTCTCTTCTTATGCTCTTACGAGCACACTACGAACGAGCGCTTCCGAAAAGGAAGGTAATGTGGCACAGCAATCGATGACGCGCCGGAAGTTCTTGCACGTTTCCACTGCGGGGGTGTCGGTCTTGGCCGCCGGCTCCTTGTTGAGGCAGAGCGAGGCCGGAGCCGTCTCGGCGGAAGGACTCTCCGTCCCGGCCTATCTGCGGGATCACAAGGAGCTTTATCGGAAGGACCCGCGCCAGGCGGCCCGCGAGTGGTTCAAGGACGCCAAGTTCGGCCTGTTCATGCATTACGGGCTTTACAGCCTGCTCGGCCGGGGCGAGTGGGTCATGCTGCGGGAACGTATCCCCATCGCCGAGTATGAGAAACTCCAGGACCAGTTCACCGCGAAGGACTTCGATGTCGATTTCATCACGGACCTGGCACTGGAAGCCGGGATGAAATATGTCAACCTGACGGCCCGCCATCACGATGGCTTCTGCCTGTTCGAAACGAAGCAGCACAGTTACCACAGCTTGGCCGCCCCCGCCCGGCGCGACATCATCGGCGACCTGGCCCAGGCCTGCAATCGCAAGGGCCTGGGGCTGTTCCTCTACTACTCCTATGCGGCCGACTGGTGGCACCCGTACTTCTACGCGCGCGAAGCCGGCTGGGCCAACGCCCGGCCCGCCTACCCAGAGCCGCCGGCGCAGTACAAATGGCGCAAGGACGAGGACTTCCGGATCTACGTCGATTACGTGCACGCCCAGTTGCGCGAGCTGCTGACTCGCTACGGCCCGATCGCCGGCATCTGGTTCGACCCGGT
>Ga0194125_10003262_pt1 | contig 26375 bp, 25 predicted proteins | sample TA2KigC250mmetaG_FD_148626 | JGI IMG/M metagenome (GOLD analysis project Ga0194125, IMG submission 148626) | Freshwater microbial communities from Lake Tanganyika, Tanzania - TA2015034 Kigoma Deep Cast 250m | ecosystem: Environmental > Aquatic > Freshwater > Lake | place: Tanzania: Lake... | reverse complement strand
CTATCAATTGCGGATGTTTTTCATTAGATCCATCCACAAAAAGTGAAATATTAATAAGAATAATTCAGGATATATTTTTACTTTTATTTACATTTATAATATTATTATATTCTAAGACAAAAAAAATCGTATTAAACAATAAGGAGTCAGAAAATGTCAAACAGCAACGCATTTAGTTTAAAAAAAGTATACATAACATATTTAGTCGGCGGAATATTAATTATTATCGGCTTATTTACTTTAATAATAACGAATTCAAAACTTTCTGCAACAGCTAAAGGTCCGAAAATAGTCTTCGAAGAAGAATCACACTATTTCGGAAAAGTACCGCAGGGACCTCAGTTACAATATAATTTCAGGTTTAAAAATAAAGGCAATGAAGTACTAAAAATAGAAGATATAAGAACCAGCTGCGGTTGTACAGGTGCAACCGTAGGAGACAAGAAAGAGTATAAAAAGAATGAAGGCGGTGAAATATCCGTAACATTCAATACTCAAAGGACGAATCGGACCGCAGGAAAAAGAAATCAGAGTATTTTCAAACGACCCGGAAAACGGAGAAAAAATATTAAAAGTATCCTGTGATATCGATCCCACTATGCAATTTTAATCTTATCATTTTTATACACTGTTTATTAACATTCCAATAATGAATAATAAAAGTTTACTCAACAGAGTAAAAAGAAAAACTCTGTATGATGAAGCTGTGTGTTCAGATGTGTATGAATTTATTTTCGAAATTTTTAAAAATGAATTAAAAGCAAATAAATATATAAACATTGATGATATAGGGGAATTTCGGGTCAAATTCAACGAATTAGAAGTCGAATATAATGTTTCAAAGAAAAAAAATATTATAAGACCTCCTAAAGAAAAAATAATCTTTAAGTGTTCAGAAGAGCTTATAAAAAAAATTAATTTTCCCGGTGAATAGGCAGACAATTATAAAACATATTTCCGAACGATTTTCAATTGACGAAACACAAGCAACAAATATTTATGATACAATATTTTCAGAGATTATTAATTGTTTTCAAAAAGAAAAAAATCTGAATATCGAGGGATTCGGAAAGTTTATTGTAAGACACAGAAAAAATCAAAAAGACAAAATAGAAAAATGGATATCATACTCACCTGCAAAAAAGTTTTTAGATGAAATAAATTCTCAGTTTTGTCATTTACCGCCTTACACGGAAACAGAGCCAGTACAGGAAAAAATCAGCCAATTAATAGAAAATTACAGTATAGAAATAAAAGATACCGTAACACAAACAAAAGCACGCAATGAAGTATTAACAGAGGACAATATTGAGACTACAAATAATAAACCCTCTTCAACGGAAACGGAAACACAAAATACAGACATAAGTGAAAAAATATCAGCAGTTAATAATATTACAAGTGTGAATCAGAATTCTACAGATAATAAAACGGAATTTTTCGATGCGAATGAAAAAGTATCGAAGATAGATGATATACGTCACAGATACGAACTGGAAATAGAAAAATTAAAAATGAAACTCGATGATAATTCAGGTGATGATATAGAAAAGGATATTGAAAATTTCAACAGTTTAAGAAAAGATTTTGCCAGTTTAATCTCAAAAGACACTTCAGACAGGAAAAATCAGGATAATAATCCGAAAAATAACGAAGAAAAGCCGTTCGAAAACTCCGAACAGGAATTAAAAATTCCGGATGATTTGAAAAATCTTAATGATGAAATAAATCGCAGCAGTTAGAAAATTCCATTCTTTAGTTTTTCTTCTGTACAAATCTTGTATAAAGAAGAGAAAAAAATCCCGAGAGAAAAATTAAGGCTGTAATAACCGTAAAAATTTTGGGAAACAAATCAGGATTTTTCATATGAAACGTTTTTTCTTTAATTCTTCCGATTTCTCTTGTAAAAACCGCCTTTTGATTAATTTCAGTCTCATAAAGCATATTTCCGAACGGATCAATAACAGAGGAAATGCCTGTATTGGCACATCTTACAATCCACCTTCGATTTTCAATCGCTCTGAAAACCGCATATCTGTTATGCTGATATGTACCGAATTTTTTGCCCCACCATCCGTCATTAGTAATTACAATTCCAAATTCAGCACCCTTCGAGAAGAATCCCGAAAAAAAACCTGGATAAACCGATTCATAACATATACCCGCACTGAATCTGACTGTATCATAAGGATTATTTTTCACAGGTAATTTAAATACCGTTAAATCCTTACCGCTTTGATATGAGCTGATTCCCACTCCCCATTTGATTATCTCTCCGAAAAACGAAAAATATTCCTGAAAGGGTGCTTTCTCGCTTCCGGTTACAAGTTTTATTTTATGATATTTTTGTATATTGTTCTGACTTACATTACTGTCAATTAAAATTGCAGAGTTATAAGTAGAATATTTTACTTTGCTGTTTTGAACATTTTTTGCATCCGGAGGTGCTTTAGTACTATCCGTAAAAATTTCATAATCCGGAACACCCATAAAAATCGGTAAATTAAGAGAATCCGATATATTTCTGAATGTATTGAAATCTTTTTCATTATAAGAAAAAAGCAGATAGAAAGGAACTGCAGTTTCCGGAAATACAACCAGATCGGGTTTCGGGTCGGCATGATGAATTTTTATAATATCTTTTACATAATCGTTAATCAACGTATCTTTAATACCACCCCATTTCAACCAGGGATCAATATTAGGTTGAATTACCCCTATATTAATTTTCTCAAATCCGTAATATTCCGAAAATCTTGTCTTCTCTGAAAGATGAGTATAAATTCCCGGCAGTATGTATAAAACGATTAGTACAATTCCTGATACAGCGGATTTTTTTCTGTTTTGTTCGGTAAAAGACAGATAAAAAATAAAAAGTAAAGTGCAAATCAGCATAACCCAGAGAGATAATCCATAGATACCGGTGATTTCTATAAACTGAATTTTATACAGCTGATGAGAAAACGCATTTCCGGCATGATACCATGGAAAACTCAAATCCCCGAATGAGAAAATAAATTCACAGGCAGTCCAGATAAAAGGAAAAGCAAAAAGTTTTAATATATCGAATTTGTTTTTAAAAACATTCTTTCTGAAAAAATAAAAAACAAAAACCGGCACAAGAAAAAATAACGGTTGTATAATCATAACCAGGATACCCGCCAGAATCAAAAATTTATCCGCATCTTCTTTTATACCGCTTAAAGCAATCCAAGACCCGGCAATAAGTTCAAATACAAGAAAGGCGGTATAGCTTCTCACAAAAAGCTGTTTGTAATTTTCCGATTTAAAAATCACGAAAATAAGAACAGCAACTCCCGGAAAATACAGCATACTCATATCTATTGGAGGAAAAGCAAGAGCCATCAATATCCCGGACAACACGGATAAGACAATAATTTTAGGATTTCGGGATTTCAGCTTTTTTTTCATCTTTCAGAATTTTGAATTTCTTATTGACTGTTTTCCACATAAACAACAGAACCAGTCCGATTATTACCCCAATAATTACACCTCCGAGAACATCTGAAGGATAATGCACTCCGCAAAATATTCTCGATAAAGCCAGCAATGATGCACCCGTATAAAGAAAATATTTTGCTTTCGGATAGAAATGCGACATTAAAACAGCTCCGGCAAAATTATTTACGGCGTGAGAAGAAGGAAACGAAAATGAATTAATGCAATTAACAAGCAGATGAACGTCCGGAAGAACTATGCAGGGTCTTGTCCGCTGAACCAGACTTTTTATAAGATTACTGCTGACCTGATCGCTAATTGCCACACATATCAGAATAAGAATTCCTGCTATTAAACCCCGTCTTCCTCCCTGAATCACCATATACAACCAAACCAACAGATAAAAGATATACCAGTTTTTTTCGGTAGTAATAAAAGGCATTACTTTATCCGTCAAAGGATTTGCAAGCGTAACATTTATAAAATAAAAAACCGATACATCTATGTTATAAAGGAATTCCAATGTTATAATATTTTATTTATAAAGTAAAACTACGGAATAAGATGCACAACCTTTTTTATTTCCTAAATCTCCTATACTCTCCGGTGTTGTAGCTTTTACCGAAATATTTTTACATTTAAGAATTTTTGAAATATTTTTTTTCATTTCATTTATAAAAGGGTAAATTTTAGGTTCCTGCAAAATCAAAGTACAATCAACATTTGCAATTTTCCACTTTTTTGACTTTTAATTATTTCCAATGATTTTTAAAAGTATTAAACTGGAAATATTTTTATATTTCAAATCCGTATTGGGAAATTGATGTCCGATATCTTCCATCCCTGCCGCACCAAGCATTGCGTCACAAATCGAGTGCAAAAGAACATCAGCATCCGAGTGACCATCAAGACCTTTCGAAAAAGGAATTTTAACGCCGCCGAGAATCAGCTTTCTTTTTACAGTAAATTTGTGAATATCATAACCAATGCCAATTCTGTAATTACAAGTTTTCATATTAATAATTTTATTAATTTCAAAATAGAAATTTTTAAATTAATTTTTCAGTTAAAAAAGCAAACTAAAAAAAGTTTTTTATGATTAACAAACATTGAATTTGTATTTTACCATTTCACAACACCGCCTGATTATTAATTATAAATCCAAAGACCGAAAATCGGAATCCGAGCTCCCTAAACAATTCCAATCCGGATAATTTTTTCACCATATTTTTTTTTAAGCTTATCTATTGAATAATACGGCAGATAAATTCTTTTGTCAAACAATTCCAGATTTTCTCTTCTCAAATCGGTCTGCAGGTCAAAAGTATATAATCCGAACATTCTTGCCCGATAAGCGATGCAGGGTCTGGGAAATTTTCTAAATATAACCATTGCAGCCTCAAATAGTATTCTGTCATCGTTTGTATATTGTATCAATTTAATTTTATCCCCGGCATAACGAAGATCTTCGTATCTTATAACAAGCCCCATATATCCGGCAATAAGCTTCTTTGCTCTGAGTTTCCTTCCGACATACTCACACACTTTCCGGATTTCTTTAATTACGTCATTTTCTTTATAAACATTCTCATAAAGGGTATGATTATGACTTATTGATTTTGATTTCGGTTCGGGTCTTTTACTATGAACAAGGGAAGTATCTTCTCCCCGGGCAAGTTTTCTTAATATTACTCCGTTAATCCCGAACTCTTTTCTCATCGAGCCAACAGATGAATTTGCAAGGTCACCGACTGTAATTATATTCATAACCGACAGTCTCCGGGCAATTCTTCTGCCTACACCCCATATTTTTTCAACAGGCAAGCTATATATCCTGTTCCTGTCTTCCGGAGATATAATGGTAAGTCCATCCGGTTTCTGAAATTTTGTAGCCATTTTAGCATACGTCTTATTGTAAGAGCACCCTATTGAAACCGTAAGATTTTCTTCCTGTTTTACCTTCTTTTTAATTGCCAGAGCAAGCCAATGCGCCTGACTAAAATCTGCCACTACGGATGTTACATCTATAAAACACTCATCTATGCTGTATTGCTCCATGCAGTCATCAGGGACAAAAGACTTTAAAATATCAAGCAGATTAAACATAATAGATTCATATTTAGGTCCGTAACAGGGAACCGAGAGCAATTCAGGACATAACTTTTTTGCTTCCCAGACACTCATACCTGTTTCCACACCGAATTTCCGTGCTTCATAGGAGGCAGTCATTACAATTCCTTTTTCCTTTCCATATCCGCCGACCGAAACGGGTTTACCTCTCAGCGCCGGGCAATCCCTTTGTTCAACCTGTGCAAAGAATGCATCAAAATCCAAATGCATAAAATAACGATTTTTAAACTCTCCTATACTGAGGTTCATATCCCTGATATGTGGAAATGAATATAACGGCATCAGCCTTACCCGTTTAAATACCTGTGCCGAACTTTCATTTTCACGTGGTATAAAAAAACCCGAACTTATATTAATCTCATTCATACCATATTAATTTATGGTATATATATAAAATATAAAAGGTATTTTTTTTCCCTGCTTAAACAGCAGGTGCTTTTAGCACTGTTTAATTGTTTTATCCGGGATAAAGATTTATCTTTTTTCCAGATATTTGTTTGTTTGCGATTTAATAATCCGAATTCTTCCTGACAGCAGTTTTTTTATTCATACAGAGTTTAAAAAATTAATCCGATTTGCATTGAGTAATAAAAATAAACTGAATAATTTTGTTAACTTATGAAAAACACAAAATACTTTTTAATTTTAAGAATAATTGTTCTATTTGCTTTCGCACTGATTTTTTCCGGCTGCGGTTACAACACTCTTGTAACTCAGGAAGAGCAGGTAAGTTCATCCTGGGCTCAGGTTGAAAACGCATATCAAAGAAGAGCCGATCTGGTTCCTAACCTCGTAAAAACGGTTGAAGGAGCCGCAGATTTCGAAAAATCCGTACTGACAGAAATCACGGATGCAAGGAGTAAAGTCGGACAAACTCAAATAACACCTGAAGACTTAAGCGACCCCGAAAAATTTGAGAAATTCCAGCAATCACAGGACAAGCTGTCATCTGCCTTATCCAGGCTGCTTGTTGTCGTCGAAAATTATCCGCAGTTAAAATCAAATGAAAACTTTCTTCAATTGCAGGCGCAACTGGAAGGAACGGAAAACAGAATATCGGTTGAGAGAAAAAAATTCAATGAATCTGTTCAACAATTTAACTCAACGGCAAGATCTTTTCCAACCATAATTACTGCTAAAATATTCGGTTTTAAGGAGAAACAATATTTCAAAGCAAAGGAAGGTTCAGATATTGCTCCGGATGTTAAGTTCGATTTTAAAAAAGAGAGCAAAGATAATAAATAATCAGAACTACTTCTCTGAATTTCATAATTAATATTTTTTATTTATTAGTTAAAGCTAATCAATAGAAATAAAATTTATATAATATGCAAGCAGTTATAATGGCAGGGGGATTTGGTACGAGGTTGAGACCTCTAACCAACAACATTCCAAAGCCGATGGTTCCTATCGTAAACAAGCCTATTCTCGAGCATCTGATATCACTATTAAAAATTCATAACATCAAAGAATACATAGTATTATTATATTATGAACCCGAAATTATAAGTAATTTTTTAAAAGACGGACAGCATTTAGACGTTGACATAAAATACATTTTGCCGGACAGAGATTACGGAACAGCAGGAGCAGTAAAATTATCGGAAAAATATATAACAGATGATTTTCTGGTAATCAGCGGAGATGTCCTTACAAATTTCAACCTTTCGGAATTTCACAATTTTCACAAAGAAAAAAATTCAACAGCAACTATATCATTATACAGTTCCGAGAATCCTCTTCAGTACGGAATAGTACTTATGGATAATGACAACAAAATTGTCAGATTCCTCGAAAAGCCTTCATCTTCCGAAGTTTTTTCCGATACAATAAATACCGGTATTTATTATTTCAGTAAAGAGATATTCAATTATATTCCTGAAGGTGAGAACTTTGATTTCTCGGGAGATTTATTTCCACTACTGCTCGGGAAAGGAATTCCGTTATACGGATTCAAGAGCAACGGTTACTGGAGAGACGTAGGAAATCTGGAGGAATATATTTATGCAAATCTTGATTCATTGAAGGGTACTCTTGGTTACATTCAGGAAAGAGATTACTACGGAAACTGTATATCCGGTACGGCAAAAATTGATCATGATGTGATTATCGAGAATTCGATTTTAGGTGAAAATGTAGTACTCGAAAAAGGCTCGGTAGTTAAAAATTCCGTGATATGGAATAACGTCAAAATCGGACAAAAAGTAAGTTTATTATATGATGTTATAGGCTGCAATTGCAATATCGGGCAAAACACGCGAATCAACGATTTTGTATTTATCGGAGACAATGTGAAAATCGGCAAGAACGCATTCATAAGTTCAAGCATAAAAATCTGGGATGAAAAGGAAGTTGAAGATAATGTTAAAGTAACCAAAAGTTTGATACACGAAGATACATTCTTCGGGGAATTATTTACGGATTCAAGAATAACCGGCTCATCCAATCTGCAGATTAATCCGGAATTCGGTGCTAAACTTGGTGCTGTATACGGTGCTTACGTCGGCAGGAAAAAGAAAGTACTAATAGCCCGGGATGTAGACGATGTTTCCAACCTGATAAAGCGGGCGATATCAAGCGGACTGTTATCATCCGGAGTTGAAGTAATAGATTTACAAATGATACCAATACCAATTATGAGGCAGGAATTAAAAGGCGGAACAGGATTTGGCGGTATTTTTATCAGAAAATCTCCTTTTGACAAAGAAGTAACGGACATAATATTTTTCGGTAAAGACGGTAAAGACCTGCCAAGCAGCAAGACCAAGGCAATCGAAAGATTATTTTTCAGTGAAGAATATGAAAGAGTAGATTTTAAAAACGTCGGAACAATAAGATATCCCGAACGAACAAACGAAAAATACAAACAACACTTTCTATCTTCCCTTGATATTAATGCCATTAAGAAAAAGAAATTTAAAATTGTAATCGATTATTCTTTTGGAATTGCTTCCACAATTTTCCCGAATATTTTAGGTGAATTCAACTGTGAAATTGTATCTCTTTCCGCTCATCTCGATAAACATCAAATGACAAGAACCGCAGAACAATTCAAAAAAGCAATGGATAATTTTTGTTATGCTGTTAAATCACTAAATTTCGATATGGGTTTTATGATAGATGCGGGAGGAGAAAAAATCTGGTTAGCACGGAATGACGGACATCTTTTAGATGATGACAGGTTTCTATGTTTTGTTTTAAAACTTTTTCTTATGGTTACACCTGAAGTGAAAAAAATAGCGGTACCGGTTCAAGCATCAACGGTAATTGACAAAATTGCAGAAGAATACGGAACTGAAGTAATAAGAGTTAAAAACACACATTATTCTATGATGCAGGCATGCGAAGATAAAGAAGTAAAATTTGTAGGCGGAACAAAACGCGGTTTTTTGTTTCCTGAGTTCCTGTACGCCACGGACGGAATGTTTTCAATTGCAAAAATACTTGAAATGATTGCCAAAAGCGGAACAACATTTCAGGATATTGATTCGATGATACGAAAATTCTACATTAAAAAAGTCAACATAATTACTACAAAAGAAGATAAAGGAAGAATACTCAGAAAATTTATGGAAGACACTATACAATACAGACAAATTTTAATAGACGGGGTAAAAATATATCTGAACGACTTTGACTCCGTACTTTGTATGCCCGACCGTTCCCGCAATCTTGTTCATATAAATGTGGAAACCGATTCTGAAGAAAAAAGCACTAAATTACTCGAAGAATATAAAAGAATAGTTGAAAGTTATACGTCATAAAAATACTGAAATAATGATAAAAAAAATTAATTTTAAACAATATGAAAGTAAGCGATATATTATCGGAAAATGTGATAGCAGTAAATCTTAAAGCAGCAGACAAGACAGAATCAATTAATAAGATGATTGATCTTGCAAACAAATCCGGAAAGATTTTAAATCTCGAGAAAGTAAAGGAATGCGTATTTGAAAGGGAAAAACTTGTTTCAACAGGAGTTGGTAAAGCTTTTGCAATTCCACACGGTAAAACCGACGAAATAACTGATATTGTAGGAGCATTTTCTATACTTGAATCTCCGATTGATTTCGAATCAATAGACAATGAAAAAGTTAAATTTATATTTCTTCTAATAGGTAAAGATGCACTTTTAAATGCGCATATAAAATTATTAAGCCGAATATCCAGATTAATGAACAAAGACGGATTCAGAGAAAAATTGTTAACCGCTAAAAATAGTGAAGAAGTGTTGAAATTATTCAGAGAAGAAGAAATGGGTTACATCGATATTTAAAAAAAAATATTAGTTACTAACTTATCTCTTTTTTTTTTTATTTTATATTATTATATTTGTTTTAGCAATTTGGATTTAAATATAAAGTTCTTTATTAAATAAAAGTTTTTTTCATATACCCCCTCCCTCCAAATCAACTACATACACCTGGCAGCCAGGAGCCACCCCCTCCTGGCTGTCGTTTTTTTATACCGGACTTTCTTACTATTATTTTTTTCTAAAAATTAATCAGGATTCCATTTTTTATATTGTTATAGTATTAAAAACCTGTACAATTTTTTTAAGAAAACAAAAATGAGATGAAGAGTTAAGATTAATGGTTCGGTAACTATAATAATTGTTTGATAAATATATAGTTTAGCCTTTATATATCCGTTAGAATGAAAAATTTACAAAAAATTTTGTCTGTTTTATTTTATAAATTATAAGTAAATTTATGGATACATAAAAATTAAATGACAAAAAAACAAATTATTATAATTAAAAACAATATTTATGGCTAAAGAAAAAAAATTTGTATACTATTTTGGCGGAAAAAAGGCAGAAGGTAAAGCTGATATGAAATCCCTCCTTGGAGGAAAAGGTGCAAATTTAGCAGAAATGGTTAATCTGGGACTACCGGTCCCGGCCGGTTTTACGATTACCACCGAAGCATGTACCTATTATTATAAGAACAATAAAAACTATCCAAAAGATTTAAAAAAACAGGTAATAAAGGCACTCGAAAAAGTAGAAAAGGAAAGGGGAGCAGAATTCGGGGACAAAGATAATCCGTTATTAGTATCCGTACGTTCCGGAGCAAGAAGTTCTATGCCGGGAATGATGGAAACTGTTTTAAATGTCGGTCTAAATGACGCAACACGCGAAGGTTTAATTAAGAAAACCAATAATCCGAGATTTGTATATGATTCACAAAGGCGATTAATTCAGATGTACTCTGATGTGGTTATGGAGAAAGCAGCAGGAATAGAAACAGAAGAAGGAAAAGGTATTAGACAGCAGTTAGAAAAAGAATTAGTAAAGATGAAAGGGAAAAAGGGAGCAAAGAGCGATACAGATTTAACAGCCGATGATTTGAAAGAACTAATTGAGATTTACAAAGCAAAAATTCTTGATATACTCGGCAAACCATTTCCCGAAAATGCAATAGATCAGTTATGGGGTGCAATCGGCGCGGTATTTCAGAGCTGGATGGGAAAAAGAGCAGTTGCTTACAGAGAAATCGAAGGAATTCCTGATGACTGGGGAACGGCTGTAAACGTACAGTCGATGGTATTTGGAAATATGGGCGAGTCATCCGCAACGGGTGTTGCATTCACAAGAAATCCTGCTACAGGAGATGACCATTTTTACGGCGAATGGCTGCCTAATGCTCAGGGAGAAGATGTTGTAGCCGGAATAAGAACTCCGAATCCAATTAATGAGGTAGGAAAAAGCGAACATAATCAGCATCTTCCGTCACTCGAAATCGCAATGTCAAAAGTTTACAAAGAACTTGATAAAATAGAAAAAAATCTTGAAAAGCATTACAGAGACATGCTTGACCTTGAATTTACAATTCAGGAAGGAAAACTCTATATGCTTCAATGCAGGGTTGGTAAAAGAAACGGGACAGCAGCCGTTAAAATGGCACTTGATATGTTAAAAGAAAAGTTAATTATAAAAGAAGAAGCTGTAATGAGAGTACAACCTGCACAACTGGATGAATTATTACACCCGATTTTAGATCCTGCAGCAGAGAAGAGCACAAAGATACTGACAAAGGGACTCCCGGCAGGTCCGGGAGGTGCAACAGGACAGGTTGTATTTACAGCGGAAGAGGCAGTCGAATGGAAAAAACAAGGCAAGAGAGTTATTCTGGTAAGAGAAGAAACAAATCCGGAAGATATTGAAGGAATGAGAGCTGCTGTAGCGATATTAACAGCAAGAGGCGGAATGACATCGCATGCAGCACTTGTTGCAAGAGGATGGGGTAAATGCTGTATAGTCGGAGCAGGAAACATAGAAGTGGATTTGGAGAAAAAAGAATTTTTAGTCGATGGATTTGTTGTTAAAGAAGGAGACTGGATTTCATTGAATGGAACCAGAGGATATGTTTATCCCGGAGAACTACCAATGAAAGATGTAGATATAAAAAATCCTATTCTTTCAAAATTCTTAAAAATTTGTGATGACTTAAGAGAAATGGGTGTAAGAACTAACGCAGATACACCTTCAGACGCCAAAAAGGCACTGGAATTCGGAGCGGAAGGAATAGGACTTCTAAGAACAGAGCATATGTTTTACGGAAAACATTCTGAAGAACCTTTATTCTTATTAAGAAAAATGATAATATCTACGACACTCGAAGAAAGGAAAGAAGCTTTAGAGGAATTATTCCCTTATGTAAAAGCAGACATAAAAGGTGTTTTAGAAGCAATGGACGGACTTCCGGTTACTATCAGAACTCTCGACCCTCCGTTACACGAATTCGTTCCTAATGATGAAGATGACAGAAATAAATTAGCAGAGTCCCTGAGCATAACAATGGATGAATTTGTAGAAAGAACTGAATTACTGAAAGAGAGCAACCCGATGTTAGGACACAGGGGTGTCAGGCTTGGCATTACCTATCCCGAAATAGTAGAAATGCAGGTTAGAGCAATTTTTGAGGCAGCTGCTGAGTTAATCAAAGAAAGGAAAAAACCGTATCCGGAAATCATGATACCGGTAGTCGGAATTTACACCGAGCTTAAGCATCAATATGAGATTATTAAAAGAGTTTATGAAGAAGTAATAACAAAATTCGGATTAAAAAAGATAAAACATTCAATCGGAACGATGATAGAAATTCCTCGTGCGGCGATTACGGCGGATAAAATTGCACAGTATGCTCAATTCTTTTCATTCGGTACGAATGATATGACTCAAATGGGTTTTGGTTATTCCAGAGATGATACAGGCGGATTTCTTAACGATTACATAGAAAAAAAGATTTTAAGAAATGACCCGTTTGCAATCATTGACAGAGACGGAATCGGCGAATTGATGAAAATTGCAGTCGAAAAAGGAAGAAAAATAAATCCTAAATTAAAAATCGGTATTTGCGGAGAACACGGCGGAGATCCTTCGTCGGTTGAATTCTGTTATCAGCTCGGATTAAATTACGTAAGTTGCTCACCTTACAGAGTACCGATTGCGAGATTAGCCGCAGCGAAGGCAAGCATAAGGAAAAACGGAAAAAAGAAGAAAAAAAAATAAATCTGAAATTTGACGCAAAAAAAGGGCTGTGAATTTATCGCAGCCCTTTTTATTATAAAAAACTTTTATGTTATACTATTTTTATAATTAAAATTTTATATCTCAGTCAGTCTTTTTAATTTTTATTCTTACCTTGTCACCCTTTCTTTTGATTTTAATATCCTCATCATTCAAATTCCAGTCCTGATATTTATTTTTCAAGTCATCCCGTATGTCTTCATCCGTCATATTTTTATATTTATCGGTTTCATCTATTAAAATTCTCAGATTTTTTACCCTGCTGTTTAAATCTGCCATATCAATTTCGTTCGTTTCTTTAATTTTTATTTTTATATCTTTAATTTTAGCTTTCAGGCTGTCCCTCCAACCCGGTCTATCAATGCCTTTGATAATCATTTTCATTTCTTTCATATTAGATTCCAGACTATCCATAAATTCTTTATTGATATCATCCATTTTTATTTTCATCTTTTTTAAATTTCTCTTAAGACTATCCAAACACAATGAAAGATGTTTATCAATATTTATTTTAATTTTTTGTCCTTCAACCGAATCTATTATTATTTCAGGGATATTGATATCCAAATCAATTTTAAAGTTTTCAGTTGAATCCATTTCATCAAACATTTCATCAGGTAATTCAGGAAAATCAAAATCGAAATCTTCGAATTTCAAGCAGTTAATCTCAGGCTCAAGACAGGACAAAGCAGAATCAAGATATTTTTCTATATCAAGCTCTACTATAACAGTGCTGTCCGTATATAAAATATTTTTAGTCAAGTTATGACTTAATGCTGCAATAATGACCGAAACGCTGACTACAATAAAAATCAAAGCAGCTGCCGATAATATAATTATTTTTTTCATATGAGTATTTTCTTATTTTTTTTCTGTTGCTGATTCAGGCAGTAATAAACCTTCATCATCATTTTTTTCTTTGTGTTTTTTAATTTCATCTTTCATTTTTTCTTTATCCAGTTGCATTTTTTTCAATTCCTCAATTCTCTTTTTATTTTCTTCTTTAAATTGTTTTTTATATTCGTAATTTAAATTTTCCAAATCCTTGTAATCTTCGATATCCAGTTCAATTTCTATTTCCGGAATTTCAATCGGAATATGCTCAATACCTTCCGGACTTATTTTCAGCTCAACAGGATCAGGGGTAAACACTATTATTTTTCTTTTATTTTCTTTATTACTTTCAGGAATATTTTTTACGTCTATTATAAATTTATTATCTTGTTTATCAAAAGTTACACCAAACGATTCAAGGTGTTTATCCAATTCGGATTTATCTTTTGCAGAATACTTTTCGACCTGTTCTTTAATTCTTTCGAGGTCAATTTTGACCTTTTGCATTTCTTCCTTAATATTTTGTTTTATTTCGGATTGAATTTTAATTTTTAAATTTTTATTCAAATTTTTCAATGAATCATAATTAAGTTTAACCTTTTCTGGAAAATCAACCATTACAGGAACATTTCCTTTTTTCAGTTTGTGAATTTCGACCATATTTTCGCTGATACCGGCATTTTCAAGTTGTTTTTTTATATCAGATTCAAATTGTTTTTCATTCAGTGGTTGAGCATTAATATTAATCTTAAACAATTCATTCAGCGCGGCACTATAAGCGGGAATTTGATATTCTCCTTTAATAGGTTTATAATCCACGTGTTTAATTTCCGGTATGCTGCTGAGTTCTTTTTGCTTTTGCAGAATCATATTTTCATCAGGTTCTTTAAAAATAATTTTATACTGATATTCTTTTCCCTTATCTGTTTCGACTTCTTCTACAACCATAGAGGAATTTTCCGTCCATTGCATTTTTTCCAGTTGTTCATTTGCAGCAATAACCATATCCTGCGGAGTTGAAAATGTCATAACATAACCAAGCGTTTGGCTTTTATTTACAGGATATTTCGAAAGGACAAAAAGCAGCACAAAAATAACTATTGACAGAGCTTTAGCTTTGTTCAGGGAAAGCAGACGAAACGCTTCACTGCCAAAAGCTTTTTTCCTGGTCGATTTTACAAAAACTCCGGAACTTCTAAGCCAATATCCCATTCTTTCGAATGAATCGCCGTAGTTTTTTTCTTTGAATTGATTTAAATATTTATCAACATTATTGTCCATTTTTTTCTCCGTTTTTTGAGATTAAATTCAGTGCTTCCTGCTCCAGGGTCTGATTTTTTCCCGGGAGTATTCTGTTTTTCAAGTGATGTCCCGCTTCAAGTTTCGTAATATATTTTCTTAATTTTTCTCTGCTGCGGCTTAATCTTTGTTTAACCGATGAAAGAGTATTTTCTCCCTGCATTTCTTTAATCTCTTCTATAGAAAAACCCGCAATCTCAAACAATATAATCGCAGACCTTTCCTTATAAGATAATCTTCCAAGAGCGAGCTGAAAAATATCCGTAATATCTCCGTTTTTTCTGTGATATAAATCCGGCAGTTCCGGAATTCCCTCATTAGTATCAATAGATACAAATTTACTCCAGAATTTTTTCCTGACATGAGAATAAAATGTTCTTGTAATTATTGTAAAGAGCCAGTTTCGGAACTTCAGGTCATCATTCAAAGTATCAAATTTTTCAATTGCTTTAACGATTGAATTCTGAAATATATCTTCAGCTTCCTCAAGTTTTCCCTTCCTGCTTAATGCTTTACAATATTTGAGTGCATCGCTGTAATGAGGTTTCAGCAGCTCTAAAAATTCTTCACTTTTTCGGGACATTTTGTTTATGTGTATTTCTTCTTATTAGACGAATATTTAATTTAAAAAGTTACAAAAAATTTTTAACGGAATTTTAAACATATATAGTTATTCCGGGAGAATCAATTTGACGGTTTTGTAATAACATTCTCATATTAAGATATTGCAGAAATACACAGAAGCGGAAACTAATGTGCACGGTTGTTATTAACAGATTTATTTACTTTATTTTTTGAGGATTTTGTTTAGTTTAATATTTCTTAACCATGCTTTATAGCCGAGCCTTTTTATTGGTGAGTTTTTAAATATTGAATCGAATTTCTTTTCTGTGATATTTTCAAGCTCAGAAATACTTTTCCCATAAATTCTTTCATCCGGAAAAAAGTTTTCATCATCAGTAAATATTTCGGTTTTATTATAAGGGCAAACCTCCTGACATATATCACATCCAAATATCCAACCATTGAGATTGACATTTCTGGGAATAATTTTCTGATTTTCGATTGTATGGTAGGCAATGCATAAATTTGCATCAAGTTTATAGTCATCGTACAAAGCACCGGTAGGACATGCTTCAATGCATTTCCTGCATTTCCCGCATAGATTTTCTACAGGTTTATCATAATCGAGTTTTTTATTAATCAGGATATTACCGATAAAGAAGAAACTTCCGAATTTTTTATTAATTACAATAGTATTTTTTCCCTGCCATCCGATGCCTGATTTTTTTGCCCAAACTTTATCCATAAACGGAGCATCATCTATAAAATATAAAGTTTTAATTTCAGCATCGAGTTTTTCGATTTCGCAGCATACATTATTAAGTTTTTTGCTGATAATACTGTGGTAATCCCCTGCATTCCAGGCATATCTTGATATTTTAGTTTCCGATATTTGTTTGTAAGGTGTGTTGTACAGATATGCAAGCGAAATCACGGATACAAACTCTTTTCCGAAAAATGAGGGATTAATTCTTTTTTCATAAGATTTATTAATCCAGTTCATATCCGCATTTTTTTTAAATGCAAGCCACTCTTTTAAAAAAGCGGATTCTTCGATAAGTACTTTTGTCTCGGAAAATCCGGTTTTAATGAAACCGAAACACTTACAGATTTCCTTAATTTTTGAGGAAAGGTTATTCAATCAAGCAGGATATATTTACGAAAAGAAATTTTAAAAATTAAATTGTGAATGATAATTTAATTTAATCAATATTGAAGACTCTGTTGAGTCTTGCAATTTTCATAAGTTCAATTACATTCTTATTCAAATTTTTAAGATAAAGTTTTTTTCCTTTTTCACGTTCAAGCCGCTCAGAAAAAAGTAAGCAGGAAAGCCCCGAACTGTCGCAACGCGTAACTTCTTCCAGGTCTATAATAAATTTGTTGTTTATTTCTTTTTGTAAAAAAACAAGTTCTGTTTTTAATTCAGCGGCAATCTCGTGTCCGAGTTTTTTTTCTTTGAGTTTGAAAATAGTTTTATCTTTTTTTTTGTCTATCTCAAATTTCATGATATTTGAATTTATTTTCTTTTCGGAGGATGTTCGCGGACAGTTTCCTTACTAAGAGTTGCTTTCCTGCTCAGTCTCAATTTTCCGATTTCATCAATTCCTAACAATTTTACTGTTACTTTATCTCCCGGTTTTATGACATCCTGAATTTTGTTAATTCTTTTATAATCTATTTCCGAAATATGTAAAAGTCCTTCTTTACCGTGAAATATTTCAACGAATGCTCCGAAGTCCTTTACGGATTTAACAGTACCCTCATATACTTTGCCGATAACAGGCACCTGAGTCATGTCTTCAATCATAGCGATTGCTTTTTGAGCATCTTCTTTAGAAATAGCGGCGACTGTAACTTTTCCGTCTTCTTCGATATCAATTTCAGAATTAGTTTGCGCAATAATGTTTCTGATTGTTTTACCGCCGGGACCTATTACATCCCCTATTCTGTCAACAGGTATATTTATTGTATACAGATGAGGTGCATATTTGGAAATTGATTCCCTTGGTTTAGATATCGTTTGATTCATTATATCAATAATACTTAATCTGCCTTCTTTTGCCTGCTCAAGTGCTTTTTCCATAATCTCAAAACTAATACCTCTTATTTTAATATCCATTTGAACTGCTGTGATACCATCAACCGTTCCTGCGATTTTAAAATCCATATCACCAAAATGGTCTTCAGTTCCCAGAATATCCGATAAAATAACGACTTTATCATTTTCTTTAATCAATCCCATCGCAATACCTGCAACGGTTTTTTTCAAATTAATACCACCGTCCATCAATGCAAGCGAACCTGCACAGACTGTTGCCATCGAAGATGAACCGTTCGATTCTAATATATCCGAAACAATTCTGATTGTATACGGGAATTCATCATATCCCGGTATCAGATTCTTCAAAGCGCGTTCCGCCAAATTTCCATGACCTATTTCTCGTCTTCCGGGTCCAAACCTTGTACTTACTTCTCCGGTACTGAATGACGGAAAATTATAATGCAAAATAAATCTTTTCGAGGAATCTCCGGCGAATCCTTCAACAATTTGTTCATCGCTCTTAGTTCCGAGTGTAAGAGTAGTTAAACTTTGTGTTTCTCCTCTTGTGAAAAGTGCGGAGCCGTGAGTTCTTGGTAATACGGATATTTCACAATTTATCGGTCTTATATCTTTCATATCTCTTCCATCGAGTCGTTTTTGCTCATCAAGTATCATCCTTCTCATATCTTCATATTGTATATCCTCGATTATTTTTTTAATTTTTTCTTCCGATTCGGGATATTTCTCGTCAAGTTCTTCTTTTACTTTCTCAAACAGGTTCCTTATTTTGTTTTTCCTTTCTTCTTTGGTAACAAATAACCTGTTCAGTTCTTTAATTTCATCAGCGCAAAGATTTTTTATATCATTTATCAATTCATCGTTTACATCTGTCTTCTGGATATTTCTTTTGGGTTTTCCTGCTTCGGAAGCAAAGTCTTTCTGAAATTTGCATAATATTTTAATATGCTGATGTGCAAATTTAATTGCATCGATTAAATCCTCTTCGGAAATTTCTTTTGCTTCTCCTTCGACCATAACAATAGAATCTTCTGTACCTGCTACGAAAATTTCGAAGTCACCGTTTTCGCACTGTTTATAAGTCGGGTTAAAAATAAATTCCCCGTTCAACCGTGTAATTCTTACTTCCGAAACCGCTTCATCAAAAGGAATATCGGAAATCAGCAATGCTGCAGAAGCACCGACAGTTGAAATTACGTCCGCATCATGTTCGCCGTCAGCCGAATAAACGTTAATATTAATCTGTGTTTCGCAAATAAATCCTTCAGGAAACATCGGTCTGATAGGTCTGTCAACCAGTCTTGCGGAAAGAATTTCCTTTTCCGAAGGTTTTCCTTCTCTTTTAAAAAATCCTCCGGGTATTTTTCCTGCAGAAGCAGATTTTTCACGGTAGTCTACCATTAAAGGAAAAAAGTCCCTTCCCTCTTCAGGTTCGTCTTTTGCTACGACAGTACATAACGACATTGATTCGTTTAAAGAAACAAATACTGCACCGTTTGCCTGTTTCGCTACTCTCCCGGTCTCAAGTGTAATTATTTTTCCGCCTATTTCTATACTTTTTTTGTGTATCATATAATTTTTTACCTGCAAAATTATCCGTAAATTTTCATTTACAATAGTTACAGGTATGTTTTAATTTATTTTCTTAAATCAAGTTCTTTCACAATTTGTCTGTACCTTCCAATATCTTTATTTTCAAGGTATCTGAGTAATCTTCGTCTTTTTCCTACCATTTTCAAGAGCCCTGTTTTCGAATGATTATCTTTTTTATGGGTGCTGAAATGGCCTGAAGAAAGTTCATTAATTCTCTTTGTTAAAATTGCAATTTGCACTTCGGGTCTTCCCGAATCTTTTTCTCCCGTGCCGAATTTTTTAACAATTTCTTTTTTTTCTTCTTTTGATAACATTATATTTCCTTTATTTTTTTAATTTTTTGATTACAATAATCCTTATCCTTTTTTATCTGTATTATTAGTTTTTCTGTTGAATCGAATTTCTTTTCATTTCTTATATACTCTAAAAATTCTATTTTTATTTTTTTTCCGTAAATATTTTCGTTAAAGTTAAAAATATTTACTTCCAGGAAAGTTACACCTTCATCCGAAAATGTAGGTCTGTTTCCTATATTCATCATACCATAATACTTAAAGTCATTATATGTTACTCTGACAAAATAAACTCCGTTTTTCGGTATAAGTTTGAATTCGGAATCGGGTTTAATGTTAGAGGTTGGAAATCCAAGACTATTTCCCCGCCGGTTACCAACTATAACCTCCCCTTCCAGAAAATAATAATATCCAAGAAATTTATTTGCCTGTTCTATTTGTCCTTTTTCGATGAGTTTTCTTATGTTTGTACTTTTTATGAATTCTCCATTTAGCGTAAACTCATTAATCAAGTGAACATTAAATTTCAGTTTTTCTGAGAATTTCTGAAGAATTTCATAACCTCCTTCTCTATTTCTGCCAAAAAAATGATCATAGCCGACTACCAGGTCGCTTATTCCTACATTATTCACTAACATTTTCAAAAAATTTTCGGCTGATATTTTAGAAAACTCTTCCGTAAAATTTACAATAAAAACAAGATCAATACCGATTTCCCTTAATAAGTCTAACTTTTCATTCAAATCAGTCAGAATTTTTAATCCGCTGTGTTTATTTTTTAAAACAAACTGAGGATGAGGTTCAAAAGTAATCACAACGGATTTATATTCTGAAATCTTATTAAACTTTATACTAATTACTTCTTCGAGAACCCTTCGGTGTCCAAGATGGACACCGTCAAATGTTCCAACCGTTACAACATGATTCTGGCTAAAATATTCTTTATCTAATCCCTGAATTATTTTCATTATCGAATAAGGTTATGCCAGACTCTTTATACAATTCTGAATCTTGCCAAAATCGGGTAATTTCCCTGCATCTTCCAATATTTCCATGTACTGGATCTTTCCTTCTTTATCGATAACAAACGCAGACCTCTTAGCCACACCTTTCATCCACAGGAAATCCTTGTAATCACATCCGTATTTTTCTATTACTTCTCTGTTAAAGTCGCTGAGAACGGGAATTTTCAACTGATTTTTCTTCGCCCATTCTTCCTGAGTAAATACAGAATCAACACTAATTGCAAGAACATCAGCATTCAAATTACTGTAAAAATCGAGTCCTTGGGATACCGAGCACATTTCCTCCGTACAAACACCGGTGAAAGCAAGCGGGAAAAATAACAATACAACATTTTTTCCTTTATAGTTATGAAGAGATATATCAACGATTTCACCGGTCAGGTTTTTTGATTTCAGCGTAAAATCGGGTGCTAAGTCACCTATTTTTAACATATATTTTCCTTTCGAATTTAAATTTAATATGTAAGTTAATTAAAATTAAAATCTTATACAATTCATAATATTATGTCTTTTTACATAAATATGGTAATTTAAAAGAATACATTATAACAATAAAAGAGTAAATAAAATCCCAAATTTTTTTAAATGCAGCTGACTGCGTTTCCGTATATTATACTTAACTACCCTGTTTGAATAATATATAATTTAATATTGAAAAATCAGCATCCGCCAAGAACTCTTTTAGATTCTTTCTTCTGCTTTACACCTTTGTTCTTATTGGCAAGTAAAATTTCCGGAATTATTTTACTTGCTTTTTCACGGAATCTATAAATATCTGCGTCTCTTCTTGAATTTATTTCCTGCAACGTACTAAAATTAATAATCTCCTGTTTGAATTTACTCAAACCACCCTGTAAAATCAAAATATTATCATACCCGAGCCCCGATGCAATATAAGCTGCCCTTTTCTCTGTTTCTTCATCATCTGCTACAAAAACGGATATGGATTTTTTCAGTGTTAACAATCTTTTTGTATCCTTACCGAAAAGATTCTCAAATGTAAAATTCATAGAATTCGGAAAACTCATTTCTGCAAATGCTTCCGTGTTTCTGAAGTCAAAAATCTGCAATCTCTTATCATTATCAATAATACGAAATGCAAATTCATCGATTGACATTTCAGCAGGTTTAAAAGAATTTAACATTTCAACATCCGAAGAATTTTTCAAAATTTCAGTTTGTCTGTCAGGCATCATAAAAGCCGACAAACCGATTATAACAGCAAGTATAACAAGTCCAGCATAAATACAAGCAGGTTGAAATTCCGAAAAATGTCTTTTATTTACTTTATTTTCAATTTTAGTTGTAATGATAAAAGCAAGAACTGCAATTGTAGTCAGAAGAAAAGCAAACAAAGACTGGGAAACTCCGATAGTTTCAAAAATCCTTGGACTACCCCAGAAACCTGCTTTGAACAGGTTTTCGAATAACGGATATCCTTCAGAGAATAATAAAACACCCAGAAATCCTCCTCCAATAAATATCATCCCGTCAATTTTCCCAATCGCAGCCCCGCAGAAACTTGTTCCGGGACAATATCCTCCTAAAACAAAACCGAGACCCATTATAAAACCACCAATAACAGCCGACCAGATATAAGTCGGATTAATATAAATTAAATTGATATCAAGTAATCTGAAATATGACAGAGTAATTATACCGAGCATAGCGGTTACACCCGCCGTAAAGAAAACTCTTAAGACGGTAAAGTCATACCCGTAAAACAAACCGACAAGTTTTTTCGAACTGGAAAACCCTGCCTGTTCGAGTATAAACCCGAAAGCAATTCCGATTAATAATGCTACGATAAGATTTAATTCATTTCCGATAATATCAGGAACAAAAGGTGCCATTGTATTTTCTCCTTTCGATTAAATCCATAATTTTCTGAAAAAGTAAGCAAATGCATATGCACCGCCGAATATGGCAAGCATGGTAATAATTCCTCCTGTAGACAGAACACCCATACCGCTAAGAGCGGCTCCGCTGGTACATCCCCTTCCTAGTTGTGCCCCGAAACCGAACAATGCTCCTCCAAGCAAGGCTGTAATTATTCTGATTCGGGCAGAAGATTTTGAAGAGTATTCAAGTTTTAGTTTTAGTCTGTTTGATATTAATCCCGATATAAAAGCTCCTATAATGACACCTGCTACTTCAAATACAAGCCAGCTTTTCAGAGGATTCTCGTTATGCTCCTGATAATATTCCTGATAATAATGTGTATTTGATGTATGACCGGGAGCTATAGAATGCACAACTGCAATTACAGTACTTTTAATTGCACCGCTTGCTCCAAGACCTCTTCCGGTAATAAATATCGTAATTAAGAGTAAAAGTCCGAGTAAAAATCCCGCCAGATACGGATTCATATATTTTATACTGTTCATAACTTATTATTTTTGTTGTTTTCAGAGTTTGTTGTGTTTTCAGATTCCTTTTGAGGTACAATTTCGGGTTTGTTATTAATTTCAACTGTAATTTTTTCATCCTTCTCAGTTTCATTTTTCTGTGTATCTTTATCTTTTATTTCCAATATTTCTATAGTTTCTGCTGTTTCCTCATTCTGAACGTTTTTTTCTTCATCATATTCCATTTCTTCGTATCCTGTTAACATAGCTTTAAGATTAGACGTAATCGTGGTACCGGTTGTAATCAGATAAAGATGCATAATAATAAAAGCAACCAGAGCGAAAGCTCCGGCAGTATGAAATAAAGCAATCGGTTCAAGACTATTTATATTAATAGATTCAATCCCTGTATCCTGCGGATAGCGATAATACATATAAAGCAAACCCGAAACCACCATCACGGGAATTACGAGAATTTTCAGGCAAAAATAAACAATTTTTTGCAGCGGATTCAATTTGCTTAATACTGTCTTTTTTGTAGGATGAGGTTCATCTTTAAATATTCCGAATAAATAATAATTAAGATATGATTTAATGTATTTTTTTGTTGGAATATATTGCCTCCACTCACCGGTTGAAAAATGCCAGAATATTGCAAATATTATCAATATAATAAAAGCGTATGCAGCAGCATTATGATAAGTTACTGCATTCAGATAACCGAAGAATTCATAAGAACCGTGTATCTCGAATCCCGTAAATACCAAAAAGAAAATAAGCAGAGCCTGCATCCAGTGCCAGAATCTCTCGAATGCTTTGTAAATATATATTTTTGTTGTCATAACTGAAGTCAGGTTATTTTTTTATTTCGATTCTTTTTCTGTTTCTAATCCTCAAAAAGCCGTGTACAACAACTCCGGCAAAAGTCAAAACCAACAGACTTTTTCCTGAAAATTCGATAAACGAACTGTAATCTCTTCCGGGAATATAAAAATCTTTCAGGTTTGCAATACGACTGTTATTCCTTGTATGACATTCAATACATTGAACGGATTTTTCTTTTTCTGAAACCATATGATTGATAAGCCAGTTCATTTGTGTTTCTATGAAAGAAATTTTTCCGCTGAAAGGAAGATTTACGTCTTTCATTCCGATTTCCGATGCTCTGTACCAATCAAAATCTTTCCAGAACGCACCTTCTCCTTTGTTATCCGCAAATAATTTCGGTTGGATCAAAATTCCGGTGACGGGGTCGAAAGGTTGTTTTGCTTTATGAAGTTTTACCGGATAAATTTTAGATTCTTTATCTCCATATGAACCGTTAAGAGGATTTAAAACCAGTGTTTTTGCAGTATCCTCGATTTTATCTCCAAGTAAGTAATGGCTTGCAGTCCCGTTAAACCATATATAATCCGGTTTAATATTTCTTTCCCATTTTGCTGAACCTTTAATAGACAGGTAAGTATAATTCCCGAACTCATCATCTTCTCTGTAAGGTTCTCCATTACGCAATTTACCCGCGGTAGACCAATCCCAGTACATTTTAGTAGAATTAACTTTAGCATATACCGGAATATGACAGGTCTGGCAGGCAACTTTTATTGTATGTTCATTAATAATATTTTGTTCATGAGGTGTCTCGGTATGGCATTGTTCGCAAGTTGACCTGTTTCTGTTCATTGAAGACAGGGTATATATTTTCCCTAACATATTATGTTTTTCCGTTTTATGACAGGCGACGCACTGGAGGTTAACACCGTCGACTGCCATATGAACATCAACCTCCTTAGTCGGCTCAAACATTGCCATTTCGAGGTCACCGTGCTTAGTATTGTTTCCTCCGCCGCTAAAGAAATGACAAACTCCGCAGTTCGAACGTTTCGGTTTACCGACATTCACTGCAATATTATTCAAATCTACTGAAGAATCCGGTTCCCCGCCGAGTTCATCACCTTTAATATACGATTCCGTATTATCATGACAGACCATACAATCTATATTAACGGAATCTGTATATGCTTCCATTTTATGTGTCATTCCAAATCCGATATGACATTTTGCACAGCTTTTTTCGTTTCCTTTTACTCCAATGCAAAAATTATTTACTGCGTTTCTCTTGCCGATATATACAATACCTCTTCCTTTGATATATTCTTCCCTTTCCCAGTTCCAGTGATTGGATTTCATAAGTTCCTTGTGGGTTTCGGTATGGCAACTGAGACATGCTTTCGTAACTTCATTTGCATTGTTGAATTTTGTCTTCAGTACATCGAACTTTGAGTGGTCAACAGACGGTTTCACATCTTCCACGTATTGTTCCGCCAATTTATCCAGCACATTTATGTCTGTTTCTTTGTCCCTGATGAGCAGAGTAATTACAAGAATTACAATTATAACAAACAAAATAAATAACGAGAAGAGAATTTTTTTCATATTAAAAAAATATTTTATTACTTTTTATTCATTTGTTTTTTACCCACTGCTTTAATAATTCTACAAGTGTATTCAGTATTTCAACTGCAGTTTTCATTTTTTTTTCACTCAGATGTTCCAAAATCTTTCTGTTAAATTCGATATGGCTGTTTGATAAGGTTTTCATATATTTTTTGCTCTTTGCAGACAGGCATACCGTTATGTTTCTCTTATCTTTATAATTGACTTTCCTTTTAATAAGCTTTTTATTTTCAAGAGAAGTTACAAGATGTGTAATTCTTCCCGGTGTGAGATTTAGTAAAGCACATAATTCTTTAATTGGATAGAAATTTCTGTCCGTAAAGAGTTTTATCAATCTCAGTTCTCCTGGAGAAAGATTGAAATTAGATGCAAAATATTCTTCTTTGATATTACACAGTCTTGTTAATTCACAGAGTAATCGGGAAACTGTTTCGTATTCATTATATGACCCGGTGTTTTCGTTTTTCAAGCAGATTACTTTATACCCTAAAATAATATCTTTCAATAATTATTTCAAGGAAAATATTCTTAAAACCGATTTCAACTAAGGAAGTATCGAATATTTAAAATTGATATATTACATAATTTTTATTAGATTTAATTAAACTTAAATTTTAAAATCATGAAAAAAAATATATTATTATTTGTTTTAATAATACTTCCTCTTGCAATTTTTTCACAAGATTTTTCAAGTTCCAGGGAGTATTATTTCAATTATAAATCAGTAAAGAAATTACAAACAGATGTAATGGGATTTTATAACTACCTTGATGCCAAAAC
>Ga0194125_10003261_pt1 | contig 26378 bp, 31 predicted proteins | sample TA2KigC250mmetaG_FD_148626 | JGI IMG/M metagenome (GOLD analysis project Ga0194125, IMG submission 148626) | Freshwater microbial communities from Lake Tanganyika, Tanzania - TA2015034 Kigoma Deep Cast 250m | ecosystem: Environmental > Aquatic > Freshwater > Lake | place: Tanzania: Lake... | reverse complement strand
GGGTACAAAATCCAATTCCCCCTCAATTCCCTTTAGGTGTAAATTTGATTTTACTTTTAAAATAAATTGCCAATTAATTTTTAGGAATATTTTTAGATATATTTTTTGAGATTATTATTGATATTTATTTAGGGTATATCTGCAAAATAGCCAAGGGGTACGCAGGGGACACATGGGGGGTGTACCTAGGTATGTATGTACTCATGAGAAAATCTTAAAAAACCTTGTTAAGTACCTTTGGGCTATATCTTTGGGTATATATTCCAAATATTCCAGGCTATATTCTAAGGAATCCCCTAAGGTATATCTAGGGGGAAATACCATTTTACCTGTATTATAGATATATATCCCCCCTGGGTATTCCTATGGAATATTATACACACCATAATCAATTTTGTCAAGACATAATTAAAATATATTTTTAAAAGATACTTGACAATCTAGCCAAATGGTGTATAATATATAAATTATGGGTCTATCAAAGGGATCACACACAATAAGCTAATTAACTAATAGCCGAGGATTGTCACTGATACACCCACAATATTTTGGCTGTAGCCATTTTAAATAAATATACTATGGAAAAAAAATACGAAGAAACAGATTTATTATACGATAATAGTTATGAAGATGACTATGACATGCGTAAAAGTCCTAATCCATTAGGAAGAGGTAAAGGTCTTTCTCCAAAAGAATTAATGGAAAAGGATGATACAATTACTTCACGATCTGGTGATAAAGCCAGTTATAATTTTCGCATGAGTCCAAATCCTCTTGGTCGAGGTAAGTTTTCGAATATGAGTATGTCTGTAACAGAACGAGAAACAATTGAACCTAAAATATCTGGTAAACTTGACACACCAGTATTGAAAGATTTTAAAACTGCATTTAAAGAAGCTAGAAAAAAAGGAGTAGAAACTTTTATGTATGGTGGTAAAAAGTTTTCTACAGCAACTGCTGAAGATGTAAAAAAAGCAGGATATAGTAATTTAAAAGATTATCTAAATTCTAAATTTAAAAAGAAAGTGCAGAATGAAACACCAATGGACTTATCATAGTATACATAATCTTCCATTTAATGAATTAATGGAAATTGTAAATGCTAGACATGGATTCTACTATAATAAAAACTCCAGAGAAAAACTTAACCGATATGCAAGAGAAATTCCTCGAAGCATTATTCGGAGAAGCGAAAGGAAATCCAAAACACGCAGCCGAAATAGCTGGATACTCAGAAACAAGTTATCCAAAGGTAATTAGAAATTTAAAAAAAGAAATTATAGAATTGGCAGAAAACTACCTTGCCTTCCACTCTGCCAAGGCTGCTTCACGCATGGTCGACCTTTTAGATGAAGATGGTACCACACCACAAGCAAGTGTCAGACTAGAAGCAGCCAAACAAATTTTAGATAGAATAGGTGTATCAAAAAAAGATCAACTTGATATTAATATGAAATCTATATCAGGTATTTTTGTACTTCCAGCAAAAGATGGAACCATTAAAGATTAGAAGAAAAAGTAAAACTATTCCATTTGGATTTAAATTAAGTGATGATCCAACTTATTTAGAACCTATTTCATCAGAATTACAAGCATTAGATGAAGCTAAAAAATATATTAAAAATTGTTCATATCGAGAAGTAGCACAATGGCTTACAAAAAAAACAGGTAGATATATATCTCATGTCGGACTTAGAGAAAGACTTAACAGAAATACAACCACCGAAGCCAAAGAAGAAAATAACACAAAGACAGAAAGCTAAAACTTCTGCAAAAGAGGCATTAGATAGAACAAGAGAAAAAGTTGCAAGATTAGAACAAAGTTTACGATCTGCAAAAGAGCATCATCAAAACGTTAAAGAAAAATTAATTACAGTTAATAAAGCATTAGATGGTAGTGAAACAAAACTATTAACTGAAGATGTTATTAATGATGTTCCTAAAAATATACAGGAACATATTAAAAATCAAGAAGTAATATTTAAACCAAATGATGGTCCACAAAGAAACTTTTTAGCTGCATCTGAGCGAGAAGTTTTTTATGGTGGAGCAAGAGGTGGTGGTAAATCATACGCTATGTTGGTAGACCCACTACGATATTGTAATAAAACACAACATCGTGCATTACTTCTTAGACGTACAATGCCAGAGTTAAGAGATTTAATTAATCATTCTCAACGATTATACTCTAGAGCATTTCCAGGAGCAAAATGGAGAGAACAAGAAAAAGAGTGGAGATTTCCATCAGGTGCAAAGATAGAGTTCGGTTATGCGGAAAACATGACCGATGTATTAAGATACCAAGGGCAATCTTACACATGGATAGGAATAGACGAGTTACCTCAATATCCTACTCCAGATATTTATAATTTTCTAAGATCATCACTTAGATCTGTAGATCCAGAATTACCCGTTTTTATGAGGGCAACAGGCAATCCTGGAAACGCTGGTTCACAATGGGTTCGAGAAATGTTTGTTAATCCATCGGAACCAAACGTACCCTTTTTTGTTTCTGTTGATACTCCAAATGGTATAAGAAAAATTACAAGAAGATTTATTCCTGCAAAATTACAGGACAATCCATACTTAATGCAAACAGATGATTATTATATCATGCTTGCATCTTTACCTGAAGTACAAAAAAAACAATTTTTAGATGGCGATTGGGATGCATTTGAAGACTCAGCATTTCCAGAATTTAATAAATTAAAACACGTTGTTGAGCCATTTGAAATACCTAAAGGATGGTATAAGTTTCGTGCTGCTGACTGGGGATATTCTTCTCCTGCTTGTGTTCTTTGGTTTGCTGTTGATTATGATAATAATCTATGGATATACAGAGAACTTTATATAAAAAAAATTACAGCAGATTTATTTGCAAAAAAAGTTTTAGAATTAGAAAATAAAGAACAAATTGCATACGGAGTATTAGATGCAAGTACTTGGGCAAAACGAGGAGATGTAGGTCCTTCAATTGCAGAAACAATGATTCAATCTGGATGTCGTTGGAGACCATCTGATCGTTCACCAAATAGTAGAATTAGTGGTAAATTAGAATTACATAAACGTTTAAGTTTAAATACAGATACACAAGAACCAGGAATTAGGATATTTTCAAACTGTAGAAATTTAATTAGAACACTTGGAACTATTCCAAATGATACATCAAATTTTGAAGATGTAGACACCACTTCAGAAGACCATGCATATGACGCATTACGATATGGATGTATGAGTAGACCTATTCATCCATCTACAGGTAAAACATTTAGAGGAATCGGTTCAACACATGATTTTGTGCCAGTAGATAAAAACTTTGGTTACTAAAGGAAAAAAATGAAAAACTCAAATAATACATTATTAAAAGGAAAACAAAAAAATCTTCCTCCCTTTTTAAAAGAAAAGATATTAAAGGCAAAAAAGAAAAATTCTATTAAAAAGAAAAAAAATGCCACTGTCAAGTAAGGGAAAAAAAATAATGAAAGCGATGAAAAAAGAATATGGTGTCAAAAAAGGACAAACTGTATTTTATGCATCTGCTAATAAAGGCACTATCAAAGGTGTCAAAAAAAATTCCAAAAATAAATATTAAAAACTTTCCGTATCCTCTCGTATTATTATATTGGGAGGATATCACAAGTCATTCACATTGGGAAGATATAATAGAAATTAAAAAGTCTAAAACTGCAATTTGCTGTAGCGTAGGATGGCTTGTTGAATCAAATAAAGATACAACAGTTATAATGGCAGATTATAGTTTTGAGCAAGACAATACTATAAAAGACGGGGGATCTTACACCACTATACCTACAAAAAATATTATATCAATTAAACAATTATTAAAATAGGAGCACATCATGGGTCGAAAAATTAAAGTACAAACTGCATCAGAATTACTAGAAGATATTCGAGAAAAAATTGACGAGTTAGAAGATAAAATTTATGAACTTGAAAATAATGAATCTGATCAATCGGAAGATAATGAAGATTCAGATGATGAAGATTTAGATGATGAATCCGAGGAGGATAAAGAGTAATGGTAGAAAAAGTATTTAATCCATTAGCAAAAGTAAAACAAGGTGATCATAATGGTTCTGTTGAACTATCAATGAAACAGCCAACTGTTAACATTGATTTTTCTAAACACGCACCAAGAAAATATGAATCTGAAAAAATATTAGGGGAAATGAATTATCCTAAAGCTAATAAAAAACAGAACGTACAATCAGAATTGTTTACTAAAGCTGACGAAAAAGATTACTAACAAGGAGAACTAAATGAAAAATAAAATCATGCAAGGTGAATTATCATCTGCTGCTGAATCTAAATTAATTAGATACGGACTAGAAATTGATGCAAATAAAAAACTTATGCAAGGAGAAATGGCTCCTGCTGAATTTGCAAAAAAAAAGTCTAAGTCTAAAGTAGATTCTAAAATATTTTCAATGGCAGACGAAAGAGATTACTAGTAGTTATTTAAATGAAAGACAACCAAGATAACGGTAATAATCAATTTACAGATTATAGTAATCTTGTTGGTCATATAAAAAGTAAATTTCAAGAATCTGAAACTTCTAAAATATATGATGAAAAACGTTGGTTACAATCATATAGAAACTACAGAGGAATATATGGTCCTGAAATGGCTTTTCGAGATAATGAAAAGTCAAGAGTATTTGTTAAAATTACTAAAACAAAAGTACTAGCAGCATTTGGACAAATTATAGAAGTTTTATTTTCACAAGGTAGATTTCCATTAGGAGTTAAACCAACTACTGTACCAGAAAATAGTGTGCAATATGCACATTTAGATCCTCAAGCATCTGGTAAAGATGAAAATAGATTACCACAACCTAAAGATATTATTAGAGATATTTATGGGTATGAAGGTGATGGTAAAGAAATTAAACCTGGAACTACTGCAAGTGATCTTATGCGAACTCTCGCACAAGATTATGATCAATTAGGATTTGAAGAAGGTTCAGCTAAACTGGGTCAACCACAAATAGAACCAGCAAACTTAGCAGCTGAAGCTATGGAAAAATTAATTCATGATCAATTAGAGGAATCAAGTGCAGTAACAATAATGCGTCATACATTTTTTGAAATGGCATTATTAGGAACAGGAGTTATTAAAGGACCATTTACAAACACAAAAATGTATCATTCATATGATAAAGCAAATGGTTTAAATATACATATTACAAAACAAAAAACAATACCTAGTATTGAAGCAGTATCATGTTGGAATTTTTATCCAGATCCAAATGCTACAAATATTAATGATTGTGATTATATAATTCAAAGACATAGTTTTAATAAACAACAGTTAGCTGATTTAAAAAATAAACCTATGTTTAATAGTGCAGCAATTGATGCATCATTAGAAGCTGGACCTAATTATCAAGTTAGAGGATTTGAATCATCTCTTTATGACAGAGAAAATATTACAAGTGTATATAAAAATAGATTTGAAGTATTAGAATACTGGGGAATAGTAAGTAAAGATATAGCAGAAAATTATGGAATTGAATTAGAAGATGATCAACAATTTGTACATATTAATGCTTGGATTTGTGGAAATAATATTTTAAGAGTTGTAGAAAATCCATTTACTCCAAAACGTATTCCATATTTAGTTTGTCCATATGAAGTAAACCCATATCAATTTTTTGGTGTAGGTATTGCTGAAAATATGGAAGACTCACAGCAAATTATGAATGGTCATGCAAGAATGGCAATTGATAATTTAGCACTATCTGGTAATTTAGTATTTGATGTTGATGAAACAATGTTAGTACCAGGACAGGATATGAAAGTTTATCCTGGAAAAATATTTAGAAGACAAAGTGGTCAAACAGGTCAAGCAGTTCATGGATTAAAATTTCCAAATACAGCACAAGAAAATTTAATGATGTTTGATAAGTTTAGACAACTAGCAGATGAAGCTACTGGTATTCCTTCATATTCACATGGAACAACTGGTGTAATGTCAACAACTAGGACTGCTTCTGGTATGTCTATGTTAATGGGTGCTGCTGCATTAAGTATTAAAACAGTTATTAAAAATATTGACGATTATCTTTTAAAACCTCTTGGAGAAGCATTATATCATTGGAATATGCAATTTAATGATGATACTCCAGAAATTAAAGGAGACTTAGAAGTTAAAGCAGAAGGAACAAATTCTTTAATGCAAAAAGAAGTAAGGTCACAACGATTAATTACTTTTATGCAAACAGCTGCAAATCCTGCTTTAGCACCTTTCGTTAGATGGCACACATGCTTACGTGAAATTGCAAAATCTTTAGACATTGATCCAGAACAATTAATTAATGATCCAGAGAATGCACAAATCTATGCACATATAATGGGGTTAGCAAATGGAAATCAAGTTAATAGAAACGCTATTGGAGGACAAGGTCAAATGGGATCGCCTATGTCAGTTCCTCCAGGGGCTTCGCCAACAGATCCAACAGGAGTTGGAGGTGGCAACATCGGAACTGGCAGTGTACCGATGCCAGGGGAAACTGGCTTTAGTGCGGCAACTGCTGAACCTACAGGAAGCGAATAAAAAAAATAAAGAAAAAGAATAAATGGCATTTACACTCAAATTACTACAAAACGGACAATACGCACTAGATACACAAGATTCTTTTGTATCTACTATGGCTCCAAAAATTAGTTCAGCAGAATTTGAGGCATACAGTGGTCAAAAAAGTACAGCTGCAACAACTGGTCAAGAACTAGTTGGTTCAACAAATCTTGCAGAACAAACACAAAAAGTTTTAAGAGAAACTCCTGGTCAATATCAAACAGTAATTGATCCAACTACAGGAGAAACAAAAACAACTGCTAAAGGTCAAGAAATTACTCAAATTAAAGATACTATTTCAACTTTACCTAAAGCACAAGCTGCACGTTCACCAAGAGAAACTTCTTTAGATAAAGTTCAAAGAATTTTAGGATCAAGTCCAGCACCATCTACTGGTTTTAATATGGATGAATATTTTGGTAGATTAGAAAATATTCAAAAGCAAGCACAAAAAGCACAAACAATTAATACACTAATTAAAGCAGGTGGAGATATTGGAATGGCTTTTTTAAAACAAAATTATGGTGGATTTAAAACTCCTGACTTTACACCATTAACTGGCGGAAGTTTTCCTGGAGGTGGAGGTTTCTTTCAACAAGGAACTGGAACTACTCCAACATTTAGTCCAGGCGTAGGAGCAGGTCTGGCTGCTGCAGGGACATTTTTACAAACAGGCGATGTAGGCAAAGCTGCTAAAGCAGGTGGTGCTTCATATATTGGTGGAACAATTGGTACATCTGTTGGTGGTCCAGTTGGAGGTGCTATTGGTTCTGCAATTGGTGCAGCTATTGGATGTTTCTTACCAGATACATTAATTACAATGTCTAATGGTTCTACTAAAAAAATTATTGATATTGATTTAAAAGATAATATAGCTATTGGTGGAAAAGTATTTGCAACTGGTAAATTTTTAGTTAATAATTTATACGACTATAAAGGTGTTAAAGTTTCAGGTAGTCATTTAGTAAATGAAAATAATAAATGGCTAAGAGTTGAAGATAGTAAACTTGCCATTTCACTTGGAAACAATGAACACATTGTTTATACTTTAGGAACTGATAATAGAAGAATTTTAATTAATAATATTTTATTTACAGATTATTTTGAAGTAGAAGATCAAAATAATTTGTTTAAATATGGAGATTCATATTTTACTAACTGGCAACAATACACAAAAAATTTAAGTAATAAAAATATAAATATATTAAATAAATTTATATAATACTTTTTGTATTTAATGCAATTTAGAAAATGGAATTTAGATATTGATTATCAATATTTAATCAAATGGTGGGGTCAATATAATTTTGGGATTGTTCCAAAAGATTGCTTACCACCAAATGGAATTATAGTAGAACAGGATAATAAACCAATTTGTGCTGGTGGAATTTATTTTACAGGTACAAAATTTGGTTTTATGGAATGGATTATAGTTGATAAAACTGTTAATTTAAAACTTGCACATAAAGCATTAAATTTATGTATAAGTCAAATAATTGAGTTTGCTAAAACAAATAATATAAAATTAATTTTTACAGTAACTGCAGCAACAGCATTACATAAACGTTATGTTAAATATCATGGAATGAAAATTGCAGAAAATAATGTAAAAACATTTATAAAAGATTTAGATAGTAATTATAATAATTTTGATTGGGTATCAGAATAAAAAAGGAAAATAAATTATGGCAATTGATGCAAGTGGAAAACCAACAATGACTGGAATGATGGATGCGAGACCAAGAGTCCCGCAAGCACCAGATTTACGTGGATTACAACCAGCAGTTCAACAAGAGCCTAAGAAAATAAAACAACCCGTACAAAAAACTATAAGTCCAAAAGATTCTTTAAAACAGCAATTTCCTGAAGCAACAGACATGGAATTAGAATTTGCTGAAAGATCTAAAAATTTAACGGATGAAGATAAAACAACTTTGCAATCTGTTTTATCTCCATCTGTTAGAATTGCATTAGAAAAAATAATACCAGAGTTTAAACCAATAATGGATGCTTTTGGTACAAATGAACCTAATGTAGTTATTCCTTTATCAGTTGCATCAAACTATGCAATGATAAAATATGGTGGTAGTTCAATAGATGAAGCTATACAAAATTTTACAACAGATTTGTTAGCATCATCTGAAACACCACGTATGATGGAACAAACAACTGTGCCACCTAGCCCAGAACCACAAGGTTTAATGGCTAGCCCACAAACTATGGAAGAAGTATAGAGCAACCCTTATCCATAAGGCACTCAACCCATAAAGGTAAAAATAATGGAACGAGAAAACGAAGTTCTGGAAACAGAACAACAAGAAATTGTTAACGAAGTAAAAGAAGAAAAAATTACTTTAAAAGACGCTAATCCTTATAACAAGAATAAACCTCTTGATGATGAAGAAAAAGCATTTTTAAAAGGTAAATTATCTGATTTTAATAGAGAACAAAAAGAAAAGGCAACAACAGCAACCGAGCAGAAGGACCCTAATGCAACTGAAGAAACTGCAGAAAAGAAAGAAGCAAAAGTTACTCCTCTTACTGAACGCCCTGTAGAAGCTGAAGATAAAATTTTTAAGAAACGTTATGACGATCTTAAAAGACATTATGATTCTACAATTCAAAAACATAAAGATGAATTGAGATCTTTACGTACACAATTAGAATCTTCCGCAAAACAATTTGTTCCTCCAAAATCTAAAGCTGAATTAGAACAATGGAGACAAGAGTATCCTGATGTCTATGACATGGTAGAAACCATTGCAATGACAAAAGCAGACTCTCGTACAAAAGAGTTAGAGGAAAAATATCATTTTATCCAAAAACAACAAGAACAAATTAATAAAGAAAAAGCTGAAGTTGAGCTTTTAAAATTACATCCAGACTTTAATGAAATTAGACAAAATGAAGAATTTCATACATGGGCTGGTAAACAAGATCCTGTTATACAAAGTTGGTTGTATGAAAATACATCCAATGCACAATTAGCAGCTAGAGCTTTAGATTTATACAAAATGGATCAAGGTATTAGTAAGCTAACTAAAAAACAGGAAAATGATGTAAAAAAAGAAGCAGCTAAAGCTATAACTAAAACTAAGAAAAGCGAAGATACTGATATTAAGCCTAAGAGAATTTGGACACTGTCTGAAATTTCTAAACTTAAATCTCATGAATATGAGAAGTATGAAAAGGAACTTGATTTAGCACGTTTAGAAGGTAGAATCCAACAAAGATAAACCTAAAACAAACTAAACAAGGAGAATAACTATGGCTTTTACAAAAAGTTCAGGTTATGGTAATTTACCCTCTGGTAATTTTACCCCACAGATATTTAGTCAAAAGGTTCAAAAGTTCTTCAGAAGAGCATCAGTAGTTGAGGACATTACCAATACTGATTACGCTGGAGAAATTGAAAATTTCGGCGATACTGTAAAAATAATAAAAGAACCAGTTATTACTGTAGCAGATTATGCTAGAGGAACAGCTGTTTCTACACAAGATCTTGCTGATGACCAATTAACATTGGTTGTTGATCAAGGTTCATACTTTGCTTTTAAAATTGATGATATTGAAGAAAGACAATCTCATGTAAATTTTGAAGCACTTGCAACTTCTTCAGGTGCATATGCACTCAAAAAGAGTTATGATTTTAATGTACTAAAATACATTTATGATAACGCTTCTACAAGTGCAGCTAACACAGGAACAGATGCATCACCATTAACAGGTACAACTAATTCTAACACACTAGTGGATATCATATCAGCTGCTAAAACAGTTCTTGATCTTAATGATGTTCCAGAAGAAAATAGATGGCTAGTTGGACCTCCAAAATTTTTCCAACAACTGAGAAAAGCTGATTCTAAATTAATGGATCAATCAGTAATGGGAGAAGGTGGATCGTCTCAAATAAGAAATGGTCTAGTAGTGGATAAACCAGTATTTGGTTTTAACATGTATGTAACTAATTCTATCGTTGCTGGTGGAACTGGTGCTACTGCAAGCCAAACATTTGGAACTGCATCTGGTTCAACTGAACATATTTTCCTATATGGACATATGTCAGCTGTAGCAACTGCTAACCACATTGCAAAAACTGAGTTAATCAGAGACCCTGATTCATTCGCAGACATCGTAAGAGGATTACACGTTTATGGAAGAAAAGTTCTAAGAACTGACGCTGTATTCTCTGGTGTTGTAACATTATAATAGGAGAATAAAATGGCTTCATATAATAGTTCAAATTCTTCTACATTAATACCTGCATCAAATGATAAATTTAGACTAGCATCAGAAGTTGTTGATTTTTCAACTACAACTAATGTTGCTAATGATAATTTTGATGTTATTGGCATTCCAGCTAACAGTTATGTTGTTACTGCTGGTTGTGACGTTTTAACAGTAGATTCTGCTGGTAATACTGGAAAAATCGCAGTTGGCGATTCTAGTGGTGCTGCTATTTACGTTGCTGCTGTTGCACCTACAAGTGCAACTCAGTTAACTCCAGCTAATACAACTGGAAAATGCTATGCATCCGCTAATGACATTAGATTAACTATCACTGATGGTGCAATTAATGCTAAAGTTAGAGTATGGGCAATAATGATTTCACTTGATAAAGGTGGAACTGAAAAAGATACAGAATCACAATCTGTAACTTTTGCTTAATACTAAGTAATTTCTAGGGGGAGAAATCCCCCTGGATTAAAATAGAATTTTTAAATATTATTTATTAAGATTGATTCTTAGTAATAATAGTGATGCTCATAAGAGATCACTCAACCTCGCTTAACAAAGGAGCAAATAATGACATTTAATTTGTCACCATTATTTAATTCACTTACAATAGGATTTGATTCTATGTTTGATGAATTATCAAAAATTCCAACTTCAACTTTTCCACCATACAATATAGAAAAAGTAGAAGATGGTAAATATAAAATAACTTTTGCAGTTGCAGGATTTACTAAAAAAGATATTGAAGTATCTTGCAAAGATAATACTTTAAAAGTATCAGGCAAAGTACAATTTCCAAAAGATGCTGATTACTTATATAAAGGTATTGCAGAAAGAGCATTTAATCAATCATTTAAATTAGCAGACTATACAAGTGTAATTAAAGCTGAAATGAATGATGGTCTTTTAGATATCGAACTGGAACAAAAATTACCAGAAGATAAAAAAGAAAAAAAGTTTAATATATTATAACTAATTTAAGAGTCTCAGTAAAAATTATATGGCAACAACTTATCTAACATTAATAAATAGAGCTTTACGAGAGCTAAATGAAACTGAACTAACTAGTGCAGGTTTTTCTACTAGTAGAGGTGTTCAGACTTCTATGAAAGATTTTATTAATAAATCAATTCATGATATTTATAATGATGCAGGTGAGTTGCCTATATTATTTTCTCAAAAAAATCAACAAACAAGTGTTGGAGTTCAGGAGTACGAATTACCTACTGATATGAGAAAAGTTGACTGGGACTCTTTTTTTATAAAACCAGGAGAATTAATAACAAATTCAGAGTTTACATCTAATATATCAAATTGGACAACATTATCTGGTTCACCAACTCATGTTACAACAGAAAATGGAAGATGTAGATTAAATAACTCTGCTATTTTTCAAGAAATATCTACAGTAAAAAATAGAACCTATAAACTTCAAGTAAGATTACAAGACCCAGATTCATCTGGATCAAGTTTAAAGGTACAAGTTGGAATAACTTCTGGAGGTACAACTAATTTAAATACAACCTTATCAGTTTCTAATTTTGGAGAAGGTAAAGTTTTAACAACTACATTTACTGCAACAGCACAGAATACTTATATTACTCTTGATAATGATGATGCAACAAATTTAGAAGTAGATTACATAAGAGTTTCTGATAATCAATTAAGTTTAAGAAAATTAAATTTTATATCCTATGATGAGTGGATGCAAAAATATAAAGAAAGTGATAGTGTAAATGATGAAGGATCCTATTCTCTTCCTGTATATGCATACAGAAAACCTAATTATACTTCATTTGGATTAAGTCCAATTCCAGATAGAAGTGATTACATAGTACAATATGATTATTATACACTTCATACAGATTTATCTTTAGCAGCAGATTCAATGGCTTTACCAGATAGATTTGGATCCTTAATAGTGGATAGAGCAAAATATTATATGTATATGCTACGATCAGATCCACAACATGCTACTTTAGCAGAAAGAGATTACAAAGAAAAAATAAGATTATTAAAAGTAGATTATACATCTCCTCAAGAGTATATGAGGGACTCCAGAGTTGTATCTAGTAGCACTAATTTAACATTAGGATAAAAAATGAAAATTGATAAAAATTTAAAAAGTTATGGTAATGAATATGATAAATATTCAGATATGGCAGAGACAATAATTTCAGATGATATAATAAGAGATGATCCTAATAAAACAATACCACCAATAATGCCCGAAATTGATAGAGATATTTTACCTGTAATGCCAAATAGCCCTGGAATGCAAAATCCAAAATTTTTTCAACAATATGCAATGGGTAAAAAACCAAAGGTTGAACCTGAAAAAAAACCTGAGGAAAAAAAGACCAATGAACAAATAAAACGAGAAAGATTAGAGGAATTAAGAAAAGAACTTAAGATAAAATAATAATTATGAAAATAGATAAAAATTCAAAAACTTATAGTAATGATTATGATAAATATTTAGAGGTTAATGAATCTTTACAAAAAGAAGAACCTGGATATTTAGAGGTTGCTAAAGTTATAATTATTGGAGAAGCACCAGCTAAAAGAGCACAAGCTGCAAAGGCAATTAAAACTAAAGATACTAAAACATTAGAAGGAATGACTCTTGGTGATGTTGCAACTCCTAGTGAATTAAAATTATTAAAAGATAAAAATAAAAATAAACCATAAGATAAATGCCAGCAACAGATTTAATATCACCGTTTACTGTTAGTTGTGCTGGAGGTTTAGTTCTTAATAAAGATGTTTTTTCAATGCAACCTGGTGAAGCACTTCAGCTTCAAAATTTTGAACCAGACATTGAAGGTGGATACAGAAGAATTAATGGAACAACAAAGTTTAATAGTAATATAGTTCCGCAAGTATCACTAGCAACTGAAAGAGTTGTAATGAGTGCTATATTTAATGGTCAAGTATATGCTGCTAGGGGAGGAAGTATTCATAGAGGCGGAACAACTGGATCTTGGACTTCTGTTATAACTGGTCTTACAACTCCTGTAAAAAATTATACTCATAGAATTTTAAATTTTGATGGAACTGAAAAAATAGTTATTTGCACAGGTGTTGATCAATTTGCACGATCAATTAATACATCAAATACTGTTACAGTTATTAATGCTGCTAATGCTCCAGAATTTCCTAAATTTGTAGAGGTATTTAGAGATCACGTATTTTATGCTGGAATGTCAGCAACTCCACAAACTGTTACATTTTCAGAACCATTTAATGAAGATGGATTTTTAGCTGGAAGTGGTGCTGGAACATTTAAAGTAGATAGCACTGTTGTTGGATTAAAAGTATTTAGAGATATACTATATATTTTTTGTGAAGATAAAATTTATAAATTAGCTGGATCATCTTCAGCAAATTTTGTTGTGCAACCTGTTACAAGGCAAATTGGTTGTTTAGATGGTGGTTCTATTCAAGAAATTGGAGGAGATATTATTTATCTTGCACCAGATGGTCTTAGAACAATTGCTGGTACAGATAAAATTGGTGACGTAGAATTAGGCTCTGTATCAAGACAAATTCAATCAAGAATTAATAGTATTACATTTGATAATGTTAATTCTTTAGTAATAAGAGATAAATCTCAATATAGATTATTTTTTCCAGTAACTACAAAAGCTGAATCTATTTCAAAAGGTATTATTGCAGTATTTAAATTAAACCAAAATACTGGTGGAGTTGGTTTTGAATATGCTGACATAGTTGGAATTAAACCATCATCTACAGATTCAAATTTTATTACAACAGCAGATGAACTTTCAATTTATGGAGGATATGATGGGTACATATATAAATTTGATAATGGTAATGTAATTACAAGAGCCTCATCAACAAGTAATATTATTGCTACTTATCGCTCTCCAGATATAACAATGGGTGATCCTGGTTTAAGAAAAAATATGCAAAGAATTAATTTAAATTATAAAGGAGAAGGTCAAAACATTGATGCTGAATTATCATTACGTTATAATTATGATGATGTAAATACTCCACAACCAACAAAAATAGATATTACAGCAGCTGCTGGTGCAGCTATTTATGGAACTTCTACATATGGAACTCCAGTTTATGGAGGATCAGCAATACCTTTAATAAGACAATCAATAGAGGGTTCTGGATTTGCTGTAGCAATTAAAATAGACGATATTGCAAGTGCAGATGTAATATCAATAAAAGGATTTCAATTAGAATTTACACCAGGGGGAAGAAGATAAATTATGGCAGAATATTCAAGTAGGATTAGTACATTTACTACAGGAGATACAATTGAAGCAGCACATGCAAATGATGAATTTAATACAATTCTTGCTGCTTTTGCTTCATCTACAGGTCATAAGCATGATAACACAGCTGGGGGCGGTGGTTTTGTTCCACTTGTAGCTGACTCAGATGCAAAAAATAAAATTTCATCAGATACTTCTAATAATAGATTTGGAATATTTGTAGAAGTAGGAGGTTCTGCTGTAGAACAATTTAGATTTCAAGACGGTGCTATTATTCCTGTTACCGATAATGATATTGATTTAGGAACTTCATCATTAGAATTTAAAGACGCTTATTTTGATGGAACAGTTAATTTAGATGGACTAGTAATTGGAAGTGCAACATCTATTACAGATGTTGATACTGATTTAACAACAGTATCTGGAAGCCATGATACATTAGCTTCTGCTAAAGCAATTAAAACATATGTTGATAATTTATCTTTTTTAAGTGCATCAGCTTCAACTTTTTTAACAACTTCTACTTCTGCAAATTTAGCAACATTAATTAGTGATGAAACTGGTACTGGTGCATTAGTTTTTGCATCATCTCCATCTTTAACTACACCATCATTTAGTTCAATTGTTAATACAGGAACTTTAACATTACCAACATCAACAGATACATTAGTTGGTAGGGCTACTACTGATACGTTTACAAATAAATCATTTAACGCAAATGGAACTGGAAATTCTATTACTAATATTGAAGTAGCAGATTTTGCATCTGGAGTTGTAGATACAGATTTAACTTCAGTCTCTAGTTCAGATGATACTCTAGCATCAGCAAAAGCAATTAAAACTTATGTTGATGCACAAGTTGGTGGTGGTCTTGATATTGATTCACTTGCAGATGGCACTAGTATTACTTTAGTTAATACTGATTTATTACCTGTATCAGATTCTGGAACAGAAAAAAAAATATTTGTATCCCAATTAGATAGTTATGTATCATCCAGTTCTCAAACACTTACAAATAAAACAATAAGTGGTGCCGCAGGTCAAAACACTATTACAAATTTAAATGCTTCAAATTTAGCTTCAGGAACAGTACCAAGTGCAAGATTAAGTTTAACATCCTCTGATTTACCAACTGTACCAACTACTAAAGGTGGAACAGGATTAACAACAATAGGTACAGCAGGACAAGCTATAGTAGTCAATTCAGGTGCAACTGCTTTAGAATTTAGTACAATACAAGCATCTGAAATTACAACAGTTGGAAATTATTTTTCTAACTGGAATGAAATTTCTTCTAACTTAACTACTACAACAACATCAACTAAAAATTTGTTTTTGTGTGGCGACATAACAGTTAGTGGAAGTGCAGTATGGACTGTAAGTGGCACAGGCACACTTACAATTATATAAAACAAACAAACAAACATAAGGAAATAATAAATGCCAAGTCGAATAAAAGTTGATGAGATTGTAGGTAGTAGTGGTAATACGATTACTATTCCTTCTGGTCAAACTTTAGATGCTAGTTCAGGTACTTTAACTTTACCTGCTACAGCATTATCAACATTAAACGCAACCAATCTTACATCAGGCACAGTACCAGATGCTAGATTTCCTGCTACATTACCTGCGAGTAGTGGAGTTAATTTAACTAATCTTAACGCAACAAATCTTTCAAGTGGAACAGTACCTAATGCAAGACTAAGCGGTATCACAAGAGACAAACTAGATTTAATTAGTACAGCAAGTGATGCTAGTTTAGTTGCAAAAGGAACAGCAGGAGTAACAGACGGATATATACAATTAAACTGTGAACAAAATTCTCACGGAATAAAAATTAAAAGTCCAACTCACGCATCAGGAGCTAACTATACTTTGGTAATGCCACCAAGTATTGGAACAGCTAATCAAGTGATGAAAATGAATAGTGGTGCAACAGCATTAGAGTTTGGAACATTAACATCAGATGGAACAGTAGATTGGGACACAACAGTCAAGACATCAGGATTTACTGCAACTGCTAATAAAGGATTTTTCTGTAATACAACTTCTGCCGCATTTACAGTTACACTACCAGCTTCGCCAAGTGCTGGAGATGAAATTGTAATTTTAGATTACGCAGGAACTTTTGATACTAACGCACTTACAATTAATCCAAATGGAAATAAAATTCAAGGTGCGACAGATAACGTATTATTAAGTGGAGATAGAGAAGGTGCAAGATTAGTTTATATAGATACAACACAAGGTTGGTTGGCTTATTCAGGTATTAATGAAGGAACAAGTTCTTTATTACCAACAGTTTATTCAGTAGATTTTTTAGTAGTAGCTGGTGGAGCTGGTGGTGGTGGTTATTATTATGCTGGTGGAGGTGGTGCAGGAGGATATAGAACATCAACTCAATCAGTTAATATTGGAACAGTAATTACAGTAACAGTTGGAGATGGTGGTGCGGCAGGTTCTACAAATAACAGAGGTGGTGATGGAAATAATTCTTCATTTTCTGGTTCAGGTTTAACAACAATTACTTCTACTGGAGGTGGTGGAGGTGGTAGTAGTGGTAGTAGTCAAAATAATGGTGCTAATGGTGGTTCTGGAGGTGGTGGTTGTGGAGGAAATCCAGATCCACAAGGTACTGGAGGAACTGGAAACACACCTAGCACATCACCAAGTCAAGGAAGTAATGGAGGAACTGGTACAAATACTGGTTCAGGCACTCCTAATAGCGTTGGAATGGGAGGTGGAGGTGGTGGTGCTGGTGCAACAGGTGCAAATGGAACAGCTGGTCAAGGTACAGGTGCGGCAGGTGGAAATGGTTCAGCATCTTCAATTACTGGTTCATCTGTAACTTACGCAGGTGGTGGTGCTGGAAGTGGTTCTACTATAGCAGGTTCAGGAGGAACTGGTGGCGGTGGAAATGGTGCTACATATATTCCAAGCACTAATGCAACAGCAGGAACTGCAAACACAGGAGGTGGTGGAGGTGGTGCATCACACGCCGGAGGAGGTCCAAATGCTGGTGCTGGTGGAAAAGGAGTTGTTATATTAAGTGTACCAACTTCTTCATATTCAGGAACAACAACTGGTTCGCCAACAGTTACAACATCAGGTTCTAATACAATTTTAACATTTAACGGAAGTGGGAGTTACACAGCATAATGGCTAGTTTTGCAAAAATAGGATTGAACGGAAAAGTAATTGAAGTTCAATCAGTAGTAAATGAAGTTCTACACGATAGTAACGGAGTAGAACAAGAAAATATTGGAATAGATTTTCTAACTAAATTAACTGGTTGGGCTATTTGGAAACAAACATCTTATAATACTCGTGGTGGAGTTCATACATTAGGTGGAACACCTTTTAGAAAAAATCACGCAGGAATAGGTTATACTTATGATGAAGATAGAGATGCTTTTATTCCTAAAAAACCTTTTAATAGTTGGATATTAAATGAGAATACTTGTCTTTGGGAGGCACCAGTTGCTAAACCAAATGATGAGAATAAGTATAATTGGAACGAACAAAATCAATCTTGGGATTTAGTAGAATAAAAAACTAAGAACGATAATGGAAGCAACAATAAATGGAATATTTCCAACACCTGTCTATATTTCTAAATTAGATAGAGAACTTTCAAAACAAGAATTAGATTTAGTAAATAAATCTCAAAAAGATTTTTATAAGAATGAAGGAAATATAACTTCTAATAATAGTTATATCTTAGAAGAAAAACCATTTAAAACTCTTAAAAAAGATTTAATGTTAAGAGTAGATGATTACTTTAACAAGGTATTAGCTACAAAAAATGTAGAACCTTACATTACGCAATCTTGGTTAAATTATACTGAAACCAATCAATATCATCATACACACGAACACCCAAATAGTTTAGTTTCAGGAGTGTTTTATATTAATGCTGATAAAGATAATGATAAGATTAAATTCTTTAAAAAAAATTATCAGCAAATAAAACCAGAAGTAAAAGATTGGAATTTATATAATTCTGAAAGCTGGTGGTTTCCAGTAAAAACTTTAGATGTAGTATTGTTTCCATCATCTTTAACGCATTGTGTTGAAGTAAAACAAGGAACTAATACTAGAATAAGTTTAGCTTTTAATGTTTTTGTAAAAGGTATTTTAGGCAATAATAAAAGTTTAACAGAACTTAAATTATAATGGTTAGAAAACTTACTATTGAACAAACAATAAAACAATACACTAATGAAAATGGATTTTCTTGGGGTATTAATACAGTAATGAAATCATTAGTTCCTGAAGCAAGTTATGATTTAACTTCTGCTGGTGGTACTTTTATTATTGATAGATGGGATAGTATATATCCGCAACCTACATCTCAGGAAATAAGAGACGAATATATTAGGCAACAAACTATAGCTGAGTGCATTGAATACTTTAATAAAGTAACCTCAAAAATATCATAAGTCTTTTCTTAACAAACAAATACACAAATGATATATTTTATATTAGGAATAATTATAGGAATATGGGCAGGCTGGAAATACGAGCATGTCATTAATGATATTATTAAATCAGTTAAAGCAAAATTTTAGTTTTATTATATATTTATAAAAGACTAAAATTTGTAAATGCCTAAAAAAGTTAATACATATGGTACTGGTTTATTTTTTAAAAGAACTAAACCAAAAAGACCTGGAAGACATTCGAAAAAAGTAAATAAACATAATACTAAAAAAAAATATAGAGGACAAGGAAGAAAATAATATATGGCTACCGAACTAGATCCAGGTGCACTGGCACCTCAACAAGCACAGCAAACAGGATCAAAATCTGCTGTAAGTTTAATTGGGTCGTTATTAAGTACACCTACATTACCACAAGGTACTACAGTATCACCTCAATTACAAAATGTTCAAGCTAATGAACTTTTAGCAACTCCAGGAGTTACTGGAACTGTAGCTGCACAAACAACTGCTGCAACAACACCTATGGCTGCTGCTGCAACTGTTGCACCTGCCGCTAATGTAACTACAGTTACTCCACAAGCAGCTAGTCAGTATACCGCTGCTCAAATTGGAACTGCTCCAACTATGGCTGCTGCACAAGGAACATTAACTGCTCCTATGATTGCAGCCCAACAGTCTTTAGCAACATTAGATCCTAAAGCAACTGTTAAAGGTCAATTAGAAAATATATCAAAAGATATTGAGCAGTCAGTTACAATGGGCTCGCCATTACCTGCATTTGCTAGAGGTGCTGCTGAGGCTTCTAAAGCTGCAATGCAAGCAAGAGGTCTTGGTGCTTCTACAATGTTAGGTGAAGCACTTGCTGAAGGTATTTTAAAATCAGCATTACCAATTGCTGCTGCAGATGCTGAAACATATAAACAGGTTATATTTCAAAATTTATCAAATAATCAACAAGCTGCATTAGTTAATGCTCAATCATATCTACAAGTTGATTTAAGTAATTTAACAAATCAGCAACAAGCAAACTTACAAAATTTACAAGCACGACAACAGCAGTTATTATCAGATAATTCATCAAGAAATGCTGCATTACAATTTAATGCTACAAGTCAAAATCAAGTTAATCAATATTATGATTCATTAAACTCAAATATAGTTTCACAAAATGCTGCTAGAATAGATGCAATGAATCAATTTATGGCATCTGAATTAAATAAAGTACGAGCCTTAAATGCTAAAAATGAAGTAGCGATTAATGATGCAAACTCTCAACGAGAAGCTGCTATATCACAGTTTAATGCTACTCTTTCAGATGCAAGACAAAGATTTAATATAGAGAATCAAAGAATTATTGACCAATCTAATACAGTTTGGAGAAGACAATTAAACACAGCAAACACTGCTGCTATTAATGCTGCTAATGAAGCTAATGCAACCAATTTATTAAATTTATCTAATTTTGCATTATCATCTTTATGGCAACAATGGAGAGATGAAGCATCATGGGTAAATACATCTTCTGAAAATGAAAATAATAGAAATCATAATTTAGCAATAGCTGCATTAGAAAGAACAACAACATTTGATTTACAAAGTAGTGCACAAAAATCTGCTCTCTATGCAATGTTAGGTGCTTTTGGAATGAAAATATTTGCAACTTATGTTGGTAAACAACCTTAAAATAATATGAATACTTTAAAAAATATATTTGATAACGCTGCAAAACAAACAATAGATAGTACCTACACATGGTTTGATTATCCGAGTGACGAACAAATTAAAAAACAAAAAGAAAAATCAAAACCTACAATTGGAGATGAGATAGAAGAAATAAAAAAAAAAGTAAAACCAATATTTAAAGAAATTGGAGAACAAATAAAACCAGCAGATGAATTGCAGTCATATATGCAAAATGTTAGAGCCCTTATGGCACAAAGAGTAAGACTTCCTGGTGAAGTTGGCATTGGGGGTCCAACTCAACCAAAAATGGCAGGAAGATTACAGGCAATACCTGGTTCTGTTGGTGGATTAAGGGCAGAAACTTTTACAGATAAAATTAATGAAGTTCGAGCAAGAATGAGAGCTTTTGCAACCGATAAGTATTACTCAGATATTACATACGGAAAATCATAATAAATTAATGACAAGAATAATAACACCTACAGATGATGCAATAGAGACAGAAATAAATGAATTTGATGTTCCTGTTCCAGGTCAATCATTAACAGATACACCAGGAAATTATCCTTGGGAACATCCACCAAAAATGTTACAGCCAGAAATGGTTTTAGATATTTTATGGGAAAGATTAACTACTCCAGAAGCTCTTGAAGAAATTATAACTATGCTTGATGCTGGTGTTCCAGTAGAAGCTATTGTAAGAGTTATAACATTTGTTGGATTTGCAGAAGGAGAATTTACTCCTGATGTAGGATTTCTAATAGTGGAACCCTTAATGGAAATGATTACAGCAATTGGAGTTAGAGCAAAAATTAAAAATTTAAGAATTTCATTATCTGATTTATCTAATAAAAAATTTAAAAAAGATATGGCAAAACTAAAATATGTTAACGAAGAAATTCAAATGAAAAAAAATAATTCAAAAAAATTACCAATGATTACAGAACAAAAAGTAGGATTATTAGCTAAACCAATGGAACCTCAAGGAGAAGTATAATGTCATTTTTTACACCATTTTTATTAGGTGCTGGACAAGAATATTCTAGAAGATTATCAGAAAGTGATCGAATTGCTGGAAAAGTTGTTGATCTTGTTGCTAACAATGTTTTAAATGAATTAGCAGTTGAAAAACAAAATATTAAAAATCAAGTTGCTTTAAAAGATTCGTTTACATCAATATATGGTTCAAAGTTTTCAAATGTAATGGATTCAGTTGGTGCATTTGAAAGTGGAAATAGACAAGAAACAGACGAATTTATTAAAAGGGCATTTTCAACAGATAGTTTATTAGATCTTAAAACAAAAATTGATAATTTACCAGATGACAAATATAAAAATTTACCAAGTTTTATACTTAATAAAAAGGCTAGAGTTGAAGATAAGCAGCAATTTGTTAATAAACAATTTTCTGATGTTCCAAATCTTAGACGAATTATGCTTGAGGGTAGAGAAGTTGGTGGTGGGGAAATAGGGAAAGCATTATTTGGAGATGTATTAACTAAAAAAGATGTACCTGTAGCTGTTGAAAAATTAAGTAGAGCTGCTGGTGGTCCTATACCAGAACCTATGAAAGTAGATACGCAAGGTCTTGCAAAAGAACTAGGTGTTAAACCATTTTCTCAATTATCATTTGCGGAATTAGATCTTTCAGGTAGTCCTTCAGCACAAAGAGAAGTAGCTAGTATAAGAAAAGAGGCAAAACTAAGATTTGATAATGAAAAATTAAAAGGTATACCTTTAGTTAATGAATATAATAATGAATATAATAATGCAAAGACTTTATATGAATTTAAAACTGGGCAACCTTACCCAGTAAATTTAAATAATTATGTTTTAGAAAATATATTTATTCCAGATATTGTAAAGGAAAGCGGAAGATCTTTGGGAAAAAAAACAGAGCGAGCACCTCTTTTAGGTAAAAATGAAACATTAGAAGAATTAGCAAAATTATCTATAAATCCACTCACTAAAAAAAGATATACACGAGCAGATATACCAACTCTTATAGCTATCGGAAAAGATAAAATAAGAAATACTAATCAAAACATAAATTTATCACAAGAACAAAAAGAAATTATAAATAATAAAGATAGACTTACAATTATTGCAAAACTAAAATCTTTAGGTATTATTGATGTAAATAAATCAGAATATAGATTCTAATATAATGGCTGAAAGTTTACCATTTGTAAATCCTCTCATAGATAATGAAAATGATAATTTACTATTACAAAAAATAGATAAATCAAAAAGTTCTTTACCATTTAAAAATCCTCTTATTGACGATAATTTTCCAATATCTAAAACTAATATTTTACCATTTAAAAATCCTCTTATACAAGACAATGAGATGGAAATTTTTAGAAAGTTAGATGTTTCAAAAATTCAAGCTCCAAGAAATACATTTTCAATAGATGGTAATGATAGTTGGTGGGATAATTTTAGTTATGGTTTTAAATTAGGCGTTACTGATACTGTTCGAGGAGTTACTCAAATGGCAACAACAGGTGATCCAACAGCACGTGCAGGAGTTTTAATAAAAGATGTACCAGGTATAGGAGAAATTGATTTCCGATCAACTCAAACTTTAGTTGACCAACAAAATGAACTACGCCAAAGAATGGCTGACCCAGAAAATGGAATTTGGGCTACTATTGGTTATTTTGGAGGTGCTGTATTAGATCCTGCTGGTTGGTTAATACCATTTGGAAAATTATATAATGGATATAAAACTTTATCCACACTTCAAAAAGCTAGACAACTTGCTAAAGTTGGTGCAGTTAGTGGTGGTTTTACTGGTGCTGTAGGGTATGTTGATGAAGATAGTTATTTAGATACAAGATCAAAACAACTTTTAGCTGGTGCAATTGGAGGAGGAACATTAGTTCCTGCAGTTGGAATTGGTGCAGAAAAATTATTTAGAAAATCAACTAGCACAATATCAGATGATAAACTTATTAATAAAGCAACTGGTGGTAAAAGAGATATTACTATAAAAACAACAAATGATAATGAATATATTAATATTAAAGCTATTGCTGAAGCTGGAAAAGATGACAGGATTCTTCAAATAAGAAAAAAGATTCCAATAAAAGAACGGGAAACACTAGATGATATTCCAACAGAAACTAAATTAAAAGGATTAGGTGATAGACTAACAGAACCAGTTAGACTATGGTATAAAAATACATTAGGAGATCCTGCGTGGAATTATTTATTATCTGGTAAATATGGAACAGAAATTGCTAGTGGGGCAGCTGGTGGAGTTATTGGCTATCAAGTTCCAGATGAAGAGGCAACAGTTTCTGAAAGATTTGGATCTGCTGCAATTGGATTTATATCAGCTGCAGGAGGTGTAAAAGGATTAAAAACTTTACCAGCAAGATTTTTTCCAGAGCCAATACAAAAATTAGCTGCTGGGGGTCCTACTGGAGAAATTACTAATACAACAAGTCTTGGAGAATTACTTGCAAGGGGTCTTGTAGATGGAAAAGGTTTACCACAAGAAGCAAAAGATTTAAAAATATTATCACAAGGAAAAACTAATGAATTAGGTCATCAATTTGCTAGAATTGTAGAAAAAACTATGCAATTAACTACTAATGAAAATAGAGTTTTACTAAATATGTTAGAAGGTGATGTTGCAATTAATAAAATTCCATCAAAAATTTTAAAAGATTTAACAAAAGAAGCTAGAAATACTATAACTGAAACTGCTCAACTTATGGTTGATTTTGGTTTATTAAATCAAAAAACAGTAAATGAAAATGTTAATACTTGGATTAGAAGAGTTTACGCAGAAAAGGGATTAAAAGAAACAGCTACTCTTGAAGATTTATTAAAACCAAGAGGTATAATTATAGATGTAACAAAAGAACAATATCTAAAAAAATTTAAAAAAGAAAAAGCCTTTCATTATGATTCTGATGCAGACCCCGATTTATTGAAAAGATTATTTGAAATAAAACTTACAGAAAATAAAGCAGTACGTGAAAGTTTATTACAATCAGATGAATATTCTAATTTATTAAAAAAGTTAAATAAAGGAACTGAAGTAGAAAATCATGCTGGTTGGGAAGTATTTGGAAAAAGTAAAGAAGAGTTTAATAAATTAACAAAGGATGATACTATATCTATTCGTTGGCAGTATACAAAACAAGAAAGAATAGCAATGGGTCAAATTGAAAGTGCCTCATTAGCTATAGCAGAAACGGGAAGAATTTTAAGTGGTGAACTTGGTAGATATGCATTTTATGATGCTTTATCAAAATCAAATTTAGCATTTTCTAAACCTAGTACTTCACTTATAGAAACAAATAATTTAGTTAAAGTTCCTACAGAAATTTTTGAAGGAAGTCTTGGAAAAACAAGATTTGGTAATTTATCTGGAAAATTTATTAGTAGAGAAATATATGATAATTTAGTTAGAACTCAAGACTATCTTGCAAAAAATCCAGCATCTTTATACAAAGGATATAAATATTTAAATCAACTTTGGAAATTATCCAAAACAGCTTGGAATCCTACAGTTCATCTTAATAATACTTTAAGCAATGTGATATTATATGACTTAGTAGATGGTAGTAATTTTAGAGAAAATATGGGTGCTGCCATAAAGGGACTTCTTGCAAAGGGTAAAGATAAAGAATCAGAATTAGTTACGTTAGCAGAACGTAATGGTTTATTTGAAGCAGATTTTGTTACAAATGAATTAAAAAGTGTAACAAACATATTAAAAAATAATCCATATGAAGTATTTGGTTCTAAAAATTTAGATGAATTTAGTCAGTCTGTAAGCGTTGGAAGAGTTATACTAAATGATTTAAAAAGAAGTTTTTTTGGATTAAAAAATGCCGCACAGTTTGGTGCTGATTTATATAAATTTGAAGATAATGTATTTAGACTTGCATTATTTAGAGATAGATTACAGAAGGGATATAGTCCAGAAAAGGCAGCCCTTGAAGGTAGAAGAGCTTTTATTGATTATAATATTGATGCACCAATTATAAACATAGCTAGAGAAACAGTAACACCATTTTTAGCATATACATATAGAGTGGTTCCAATATTAGCTGAAGCTGCGGTAACAAGACCATGGAAATATGCTAAATGGGCAGCATTAGGATATGGTTTGAATGCTTTGGGTGGTTATTTTGCTGGTGGAGA
>Ga0194125_10003260_pt1 | contig 26381 bp, 28 predicted proteins | sample TA2KigC250mmetaG_FD_148626 | JGI IMG/M metagenome (GOLD analysis project Ga0194125, IMG submission 148626) | Freshwater microbial communities from Lake Tanganyika, Tanzania - TA2015034 Kigoma Deep Cast 250m | ecosystem: Environmental > Aquatic > Freshwater > Lake | place: Tanzania: Lake... | reverse complement strand
TACGGCAGCGCGGCGGAGATCATGGCGCTGCCGCCCGCCAGACTGACGGCGATTCTGAAAGATCCGGGGGCCTCGGCGTACGCCAAGGCCAAAGCCTGCCAGCAACTGGCGGTGGTGGGCGACAAGTCCGCCGTGCCGGCCCTGGCGGCGCTGCTGGCGGATCCGCAACTGTCGCATTACGCCCGCTTCGGCCTGGAGCCGCTTCCCGATCCCTCGGCGGATGACGCTCTGCGCGATGCGCTGAAGAAACTCAAGGGACCCCTGCTGGTGGGCGCTGTCAACTCCATTGGGCATCGCCGGGACGCCAAGGCGGTGGGGGCGCTCACCAGGCTGCTCTATGACGCCGACAGCGAGGCCGCCCAGGCATCCGCGGCGGCGCTGGGACGCATCGGTAGTCTTCAGGCTGCCAAAACGCTCCAGGAGGGGCTGAGCCGCACGAAGCCGCCTGTCCGCCCAGCCGTGGCCGGAGCGGGGCTGGTGTGCGCCGAAGGGCTCCTCAAGCAGGGCCAGCGCAAGCAGGCCCTTGCTCTTCTGGAGGCGCTGGCTCGCGCGGATTCACCCAAGCCCGTACGCGACGCGGCCACGCACCAGGCTGCCGCCATAGCGGCCCTCGACGCCGCCGATCAAGAAGCCAAGGAAGGCTTCCGGCCTCTCTTCAACGGCCGGGACCTCGACGGCTGGGACGGCGACCCGCGCTTGTGGCGGGTAGCGGACGGCGTCATCGCAGGCTCGACGGAGGGCGTGACGCTGGCGGCCAATTCGTTTTTGACCACCAGACGGACCTTCGGCGATTTCCACCTCAAGGCCCAGGTCAAGCTGCGCAACCACAACAGCGGCATTCAGTTCCGCAGCGAGGCGCTCCCGGGCTGGGTGGTGCGCGGGCTACAGGGGGACATGGCCGAGAACAACCACTGGGGCTCGGTGTACGACGAGCGGGGCAAACGCGGCATCATGGTCAACGGCTGGACCGGCAAGGCCGAAGAGGTTGTGCGGGCGAACGACTGGAACGACTACGAGGTCATCTGCGACGGCGATCTCATCCAGCTCAAGGTGAACGGCCTGCTCACCGCCGAGCTGCGCGATACGGTACGCATGACCGGCGTCATCGCCCTCCAGCTCCACCGCGGACCGGCCATGGAAGCGCAGTTCCGCAACCTGAGGATCAAGATCCTGCGCTGACGGGACCGCTGGCTGTCCCCGGGGCCGCCTCTCAGAGTTCCACGGCGTAGGCCAGGCTCTCGCTGAGCGGGCTGCGCGGGTCCGCGGCCAGCGCCTCGAATTCATCCCGTGAGTACACCAGCGTGTCGGTGGGGATCACCGCCGTGTGGACTTGGTACCGGCTGCGTTCGAGGAGGCCGGGGAACTCCCGGTCCACCACCGCGACAAGGTCTGCGTCGCTGTCCGCCGTCCAGTCGCCCCGCGCCAGCGAGCCAACCAGCAAGACCCGCAGGATTTCGGGATGCGCGCGGCGCGCCGCCGTGGCCGCTCGCCGCAACTCGTCGAGCACCGCGGCGCGATCAAGGAACCGCACTTCGGCAGAAATCAACGATGCTCCTGGCATTGGCGAGAAGACGCTCGCTCGTTCTCGCACTGAAGTAGTCGGCCGGGGCCCCGGCCGCAAACCCGTTGGGGTAGCGCGCTGTAACGTACACCTGGTCCAGCTCGCGCGCCGCCTCGACCACCGGCTCGGGGACTTCCAGGGCGCACTGGCTCAGAATGCTGAGGATCGAGTGCCCCCGCGCGCTGCCGTGGCGGGACTCAACCAGGGCCTTGACCGCCTTCTCGGCGCTTTGCTGCGCCCCGAAAGCCGCCCACTCGTGGTACCCGGCGCCGGCCGCATTTTCAGCCGCCGCCAGGTCCCGCTCCGCCTGTCTTAGCCAGTCCGCCGCCCGGTTCACAACTCAACCCCGCCTCAGTGTAGCACCCTCAGCCGGGAAGATTCTCCCCCAGCCGGGCCAGCCGGCGCACGGTCTCGGCGATCTCTTGGTCGGTGGTGCGCGGGTTTATGGTGCACAGCCGCAGCACGGTCCGCCCGCGCAGCAGCGTGGACGTCACCACCGCATAGCCATCCGCCAGCATCGCGCCCACCAGGCGCTGGTTGATGGCCTCCGCCTCTTCCGCCGCCAGGTCCGGCGGCGCATAGCGGAACGACACCACCCCCAACTGCGCCGGCGTCACGACTTCGAAGCAGCCGCTCTCGCGCAGCCGCCGCTCGGCCACCTCCGCCAGGCGCAGGCCCCGCGAGATGGCCTCCCGGAAAGCCGCCGCTCCGAATGCCTTCAACGACATCCACAGTTTCAGCGCGCGGAAGTTGCGCGTCAACTGCACGCCGCGGTCGCAGAAGTTGACTTCCTCCTCGGAGCGGTGCACGTCGCGCAGGTACTCGGGCAGAATGCGGAACGTCTCCACGAGCCAGCGCTCCTCGCGCACCAGCGCGCAGCCAATCTCGAAGGGCTGAAACAGCCACTTGTGCGGATCCAGCGACAGCGAATCAACCTCCTCCAGGCCCGCGAGCGCCGCCCGCGCTTCCGGGGCGAGCGCGGCGGACGCGCCGTAGGCTCCGTCCACGTGCAGCCACAGATCCTCGGCGCGGCAGAAGCGCGCCAGATCAGCCAGCGGGTCCACCGCGCCGGTGTTGGTGGTGCCGGCATTGGCCACCACGCAGAAAGGCCTGCGGCCCGCCGCGCGGTCCTCCGCCACCGCCCGCCGCAAGGTCTCCAGATCGAGACGGAAGTCCTCACCGGAGGGGAGCCGAGTGAGTTGCTCGCCTGCCCAGCCCAGCACTCGCAGGGCGCGCTCGACCGACGAGTGCGTCTGGTCGGAGAAGTACACCACCGCGCCGGCCATGCGGTCTTCCAGCCGCACGTGGCGCGCCACGGCCAGGCAGGTCAGATTGGCCATCGACCCGCCGCTCACGAACAGCCCGCCTGCTCCCTCGGGCAGCCCGCAGAACTGCCGCAGCCAGTCCACTACGACCAGCTCCACCTGCGCCATGCCCGAGCCGGAAAACCACGAACCTACAAAGCCGTTGAATCCGCTGGCCAGCGCGTCCGCCATGACCGCGACGAAGTTGCTGGGGCTGGGCACGAAGGCGAAGAAGCGCGGGTGGTCCACGTGCAGAATGCGCGTGAAGACCTGCTCGCGCAGAAAGCGCACCAGGTCCGCCGGGTCAGTTCCCTGCTCCGGCGGCGGCTCGCGCAACAGGGACTCCAACTCGGCGCGCTCGCCCCGGCCTGCCGGAGAGATCTCCCCCATCCTCTCGAAGTGCTCGACCAGCGTGTCCACCACCAGGTAGCCGAGCGCGCGCATCTCGTCGCGGCTCAATTCCAATCGCCCGGGGTCGGTCATCTTAGTAGGCAATTGTATCCCGGTGTACACTGGTCGGGTAGGCAACACGGCACTGGGAGGTGGCAAGTGCAGCGGAGGGATTTCCTGAAGTCGGCTGTGGCTGGGGGGATGGCGTCCAGAGCCGCGGCGGCCCGCCCGATTCCCCGCCGGCGCTATCGCGACGACGTCGCGCTGTCCATCATCGGCTTCGGCGGCATAGTGATCGTGGGCATGGAGCAGAGCGAGGCCGATCGCAGGGTGAAGGCTTCCTTCGACCGCGGCGTGAACTACTTCGACGTCGCCCCCAGCTACTGGGACGGCGAAGCGGAGCTGAAGCTGGGGCTGGCTTTGCGCCCCTTGCGCGACAAGGTCTTCCTGGCCTGCAAAACCCAGAAGCGCGACGCCGCCGGCGCCCGGACGGAGCTTGAGCAGTCGCTCCAGCGCCTGCACACCGATCGCTTCGACCTCTATCAGTTCCACGCCGTCACCAGTATGAAGGACGTCGAGCAGATCCTCGGCCCCGGCGGCGCGGCGGAGACGTTCCTCAAGGCCCGCCAGGAGGGCAAGGTGCGCTACCTGGGCTGCTCGGCGCACTCGGTGGAGGCCGCCCTGGCCATGATGGACCGCTTCGCGCTCGACTCGATTCTGTTCCCCTTCAACTTCGTCTGCTACGGCCAGGGCAACTTCGGACCACAGGTGCTGGCGCGCGCCAAGGAGAAAGGCGTGGCGCGGCTGGCGTTGAAGGCGCTGGCCCACACGCCGTGGCCCAAAGGCACAAATCGCAAGGAGACCGGCCACCCCAAGTGCTGGTACAAGCCCGTGGCTGATCCCGCGCTGGCCCGGCAGGCCCTGCGCTTCACCCTGTCGGAGGACATCACCGCCGCCATCCCGCCGGGTGATGAGAAGATCTACGAGATGGCCCTGGACCTGGCCGCCGGCTTCAAGCCCCTTTCGACTGGCGAGCGCGAGAAGCTGCTGGCCTCGACCGCGAGCCTGGATCCCATCTTCCGCGCGTGAGGGGAGTATGGCCGTCTTTCAGAAGAGCTTTCGGATATCCACCCGAGGCCGCTGCGACGTGCTCGACATCACCTCCCAGGTGGGGCGCATCCTGGCCGAATCCAAGCTGAAGAACGGCATTGTGAACGTCTCCGGCATGGGCTCGACGCTGGCCGTCACCACCATCGAGTATGAGCCTGGGGCCGTCTCCGACCTGGCGCGGGCACTCGAGAAGATCGCGCCCACCAACAGTGACTATGCGCACAACGCCCGCTGGGGCGACGACAACGGCTACGCGCACTTGCGCAGCGCCCTGCTGGGCACGGCCAAGAGCTATCCCCTGCGCAACGGCTCGCTGCACCTGGGCACCTGGCAGCAGATCGTGCTGTGCGACTTCGACGACCACGCGCGCGAGCGCGAAGTCACCGTGACGGTGGTGGGGGAGTAGGGGCTGACGCGGGCGAATCAGGCGACACCAGGGCCGCATCAAACGTCACTTGATGTATACTCAAATCAAATGGCGCATCTGATCGAGGACAGGCTCAAGGCCCTCACCGTGGCCGAGGTGGCCGAGCGGCTCCAGGTCGAGATAAGGACCGTCTACGCGCTGCTGAAGCGCCGGGAGCTGAGGGCCGTCAAGATCGGGAGGGTTTGGCGAGTGCCCCTGGAGGCTCTGGACCGGTACCTCATGGGGCGGAGGCCGGAAGTCGAGTACGACGAGGAGCCGCTCTCGGCTGAAGAACTGGCCGACGTCGAGGCCAGCCTGCAAGCCATGAAGCGCGGCGAGCACGTCACGCTGGAAGCGCTGGAACGAAAGTACGGTCTGTGAGCTTCGAGGTACGGCTCGAGCCTCCCGCCGCGAAGAAACTCGGGACACTCGACCGCGCCACGCGAGAGCGTATCATCCGGCGGCTCCGCGAATTGGGCGTGGACCCGTTCGATCCCCGCATCGCAAAGCCGCTGAAGGGCGCCCGCAAGCTCAGGTCCTCGCGTGTGGGGGGCTGGCGGATCCTTTACGTTCTCCGGGGGGAAGAGCACGCCGTCTACGTGGTATCCGTCAACCCGCGCGGCCGGGCCTACCGTGACCTGTGAGGCGGTTCGCCCCGACGTTCCTTGTCGGACCAGAGCTCGCAAGGTTGAAACCTCAGCCGCGCCGCTGCGTCCAAATGGTCGCCGCCCTCGGAGGCGGCGTCCGGGCAGGGAGGAGGCGTATGTCACGTCTGGCCGCGCGCGTCGGTTTGGCACTAGCCGTTTTCCTCTGGAGTGCGGGCGGTGGGGCCCAGACGTCCCCATCTCAGCGCCGCGCCGAATCGCTCGAAAAGGAACTCGCGATTGGCAAGGACCTCGCGGCGCAGATTGAGCGCCAGTTCCCCATGCTGGACGACCCGGAAGCCGGCGCTTACGTCACGCAGCTCGGGGAGCGCCTGGCTCGCGTCGCCGCGACGGCCGCCCCCGTCACTGTCCAGGTCACCGGCAGCCAGGAACCCTACGGCATCGTCCTGCCCGGCGGCTTTCTCTATCTCAGCGCGGGGCTGATCACAACGATGGAGACCGAAGCGGAACTGGCCGGTGTCATGGCCCACGCGGTGGCCCACATCGCGGCACGTCATTGGATGCGGCGGGCCGCCCGTAGCCAGGGGCCTGACAGTGTCATTTCCATCGTCTTGCTGGGCGGCGTGGGCGGGGTCTGCCTGCGATTGGGGTCCGGTTCCGTTGTGCCGGAGACGCATGGGCGTTTTGCGCGCGCGTTTGAAGACGAAGCCGACTGGATGGCGCTGGAGTACCTTCACCACACGCGGTACGACCCTCGCGGATTGGCCAGCGGTCTTCTGCGGCTCCCAGCCGCCCGCTCGTACGGGACTGCGCCGCCGGCGGGATTCCAGGAGCGGCTGGACGACCTCCTCCGAGGCACGCCGGAATGCGTGGTGAGCAGTTCCGCATTCGATCAGGTGAAGGCCCGGCTGAAGGCGGCGCTACGCCGGCCCGGGGCGCCGCCGTCGCTTCGCCGGCCCTGAGCGCCGCCCGGGAGCTATAATAGGCACGAGGTGGGAACCAACTACCGTCCGCAGCCGCCCTTCCGCGGTGGGGGCACGCCGGCGCCGTCGCGCACGGCGGACCGCTACTTCGAGCTGAAGGGGGAGATTCACCGCAAGCTCATCGGCGTGCTCAACATGGAGCGCGTGTCGTCGATCCCCAAGGAGCGGGTGCGCGCCGAGATCGGCCGCGTGGTCGAGCGCCTGCTCGAGGACGAGCGGGTGCCCATGACCACCGCCGAGCAGAACAAGATCGTCGAGGAAGTGCTCGACGAGGTGCTGGGGCTGGGGCCGCTGGAGCCGCTGCTCAAGGAGCCGTCCATCTCCGACATCCTGGTCAACGGCAGCGGCAAGGTGTACATCGAGCGCAACGGCAAGCTGGCCCTGACCGCGGTGCGCTTCCGCGACAACGCCCACCTGCTGCACATCATCGAGAAGATCGTCTCCCAGGTGGGCCGCCGCATCGACGAGGCGCAACCCATCGTGGACGCGCGCCTGCCCGACGGCTCGCGCGTCAACGCCATCATCCCGCCGCTGGCCCTGGACGGCCCGGCGCTCTCCATCCGCCGCTTCGGCCGGCACGTAATCACCTCCGAGGAGATGCTCGGCAACCACACGCTCACTCAGGGCATGCTTCAGTTTCTGGCTGCCTGCGTCGAGGCCCGGGTCACCGTCCTGATCTCCGGCGGCACCGGCTCGGGCAAGACCACCATGCTCAACGCGCTCTCCCGCTTCATCCCCGAGGAGGAGCGCATCATCACCATCGAGGACACCGCCGAGCTTCAGCTCCAGCAGCGCCACGTGGTGAAGATGGAGACGCGCCCCGCCAGCGTCAACAAGGAGGGCGCCATCAACCAGCGGCAGCTCGTGCGCACCGCGCTGCGCATGCGCCCCGACCGCATCATCGTGGGCGAGTGCCGCGGCCCCGAAGCCCTGGACATGCTACAGGCCATGAACACCGGCGTCGAGGGCTCCATGAGCACGGTCCACGCCAACAGCCCCCGCGACGCCTTCTCGCGGCTGGAAGCCATGGTGCTGATGGCCGACCTGGAGATGCCCAGCCGGGTCGTCATCCAGCAGCTCGCCAGCGCCATCAAGGTGGTGGTGCAGCTCTCCCGCCTTCAGGACGGCTCGCGCAAGATCCTCAGCATCGCCGAGGTGACCGGGGTCAAGGACGAGCGCATCCAGATGCAGGAGATCTTCACCTTTGACCGCGTGGGCGTCACCGACGCGGGCAAGGTGCAGGGCCGCTTCCACGGCGCCGGCGTCGCGCCGCGGGTGCTGGACCGCCTGCGCGTGGCCGGCATCAAGCTGCCCCCCGCGGTCTTCGAAGACACCCTGGCGGTGAACCTGTAGCCGTAGGGTAGGCTTCCAGCCTGCCTGGCCGCGCTACAACAAGGGCAGCCGTGAAGACCATCCAACTTATGGGCGACGTGGACGAGCAGCACCGGCTCCACGCCTGCGTCCCTGAGGAGCTTCCCGCCGGGCCGGTGCGCGTGATCGTGCTGGTCCCGGACGAGGACGAAGCCGGCGCCGCCTGGGCGCAAGGCATCGCCGGCGAGTGGGCGGAAGAACTCCCCGATCCGCGCCAGGACCTCTACACCCTGGCGGTGAACCTGTAGGGGCGGACTCGCTCCTGCTGCCTGGGCAAGGACAGGCCGGGAGCCCTATTCTACTGCACACCACACGTCGCGCGGCGGGGCGAACCGCCGGCCCCGCCCGTCCGCCACCCCGCTATACTTGTAGGTTCGCCTTGACTGGTTTCGACACACCGCTGGTTCGGAACGTAACCGGGTGGCTGGCACTGGCAGCCGTGGCTGTGGGTGTCGTCCAGATCGTCAGACCTTTCCTGGTTTCGCTGGCGTGGGCTGCCGTGCTCTCGGTCTTCTTCTACCCGTTGTGGCAGCGTGTCAGCCGCCATGTCCGCCAGCGCAATCTGGCCGCCCTGGCCACGGTGGTGCTGGTCACGCTCCTGCTCGTGGCGCCCGTCGTTGCGCTCACGCCGACATTGATCGGCCAGAGTATTGCCTTCCTGGGCTCCCTCACGGACGGCGATTACCTCTTGCGGATGCGAGCGTTCCTGGAGCGGTTTTGGGCGCAATCGCCCATCCCGCTGGGCGACATCCAGGAGGTGATCGATGACCTCGCGCGAAGGTCCCGGACCGCTATAGCGGAGCAGTCGGCGCGCCTGGCAGGCAACTTGCTAGGGTCGATCTTCGACCTGGTGGTGATGCTCCTGGCGATGTTCTACCTTCTGCGTGACGGGGAACGCGTGGTCGAGCTGTTGCGGGACGTTTTTCCGTGGAGTTCGGAACGCCACGACCTGATGATCCGGGAGACCACGGAGCTAGTAAAGGTGACCATTTCCAGCAGCTTCGTCACGGCGGCGGTGCAGGGGACGCTGGGCGGGCTCCTTTTCTGGGCCCTTGGCATCAAGTCCCCGCTGTTCTGGGGCGCGCTTATGGCGCTCATGGCGTTCCTTCCGGTGGTGGGACCGTGGCTGGTGTGGGGTCCGGCCGCCATAAAACTCCTGATCACGGGCGACACAGCGCGCGGCCTGGCCTTGGTCCTGCTCGGACTGGTCGTTGTCAGCGGCGTTGACAACGTCCTCCGTCCCGCTCTGATCGCGGGCCGGTCGCAACTGAACGGATTGCTGGTGCTGATCAGCGTGATGGGAGGGATCAAGGCTATGGGCTTCCTGGGGGTGGTGCTCGGGCCCTTGCTCGTCGCGACTGCTGTCGGGCTGCTGAGAGGCTACCACGAGAGCGTTGCGGGGGAACGGAGCGCCGGGAAGCCCTCCGGCGAAGCCTGAATCCAGGACCGCCTATCGCCCCCGCACGTCCCGCAGCACGGCGCTCCAGCCGGGCAGGCCGCGCGCGGCGGACCACTCATCCGCTTCCAGGCTGAAGGCCACGTCCACCCGCGCACCCGCCTCCAGCTCCGGCAGGCGCTCGGCGAAGTCGAACGCCTTCACCATCAGCGTTCCTCCGTGCTGCCGCAGGTTCACCCGCAGGTGCCGCTCCTTGAACACCACCGGCGCTCCCGCCACCTCCGCGCCGCGCAGGGCGAACACCGGCACGGGGTTGCCGAAGCCGAACGGCGCCATCGAGAAGACCTCGTCGATGAACCGTTCAGTGAGTTCCTCCAGCGATAGCTCTGTGTCAACGGCCAGCCGCGGCGCCAGGTCCTCGGGGGCCAGCCGCGCGGCGGCGTAGGCGGTCAGCCGCTCGCGGAACTCCCCGACCCGCTCCAGGGGCAGGCTCGCCCCGGCCGCCTGCCGGTGCCCCCCGAAGCGCGTGAACAACTCCCCCATGGATTCCAGCGCGGCCAGCAGGTCGAAGGCCGCGATGCTGCGCCCCGATCCCTGCGCCAGACCCGCGCCCGCGTCCTCGCTGAGCACGAACACCGGACGGTGGAACCGCTCGACCAGCCGCGTCGCCACGATGCCCACCACCCCGCGGTGCCAGCCGGGACCCGCGAACACCAGCACCGCCTGCCGGTCGGTCACCGGCGCGCGCAGGCATTCCTCAAGAATGACCCGCACAATCTCGCTCTGGGTCTGCCGCCGCTCGGCGTTGAGGGCGTGCAGCTCGCCGGCGATGCGCCGCGCCTCAGCCACGTCCTCGGTCACCAGCAGCCGGATGACACGGCTCGCGTCGTCCATGCGCCCGGCGGCGTTCAACCGCGGCGCGATGCGGAAGGCCACCTGCCCGGCGGTGGGGACGTCGCCGTCGGCGATGCCGGCCACCTCCAGCAGCGCCCGCAGGCCGGGACTGCGCACCACGCGCAGCTCGGCCAACCCCTGCTTCACCAGCACCCGGTTCTCGCCGGTCAGCGGCACCACGTCCGCCACCGTCCCGATAGCCACCAGCTTCAGGAACGACCGCGTCATGCGCCGCAGCCGCTCCGCCGGCCAGCCCAGGCCCCCCAGCAGCGCCTGCACCAGCTTGAAGGCCACACCCACCCCGCACAGGTTCTTCTCCGGATAGCCGCAGCCCGGCTGCTTGGGATTCAGCACCGCCACCGCCGGCGGCAGGTCCTGGTCCGGCACGTGGTGATCGGTGACGATGACATCGATGCCCAGCTCCCCGGCGCGGCGCACCACCTCGGCCGCGCGGATGCCGGTGTCCACGCTCACCACCAGCGTGACGCCTTGCGCGGCGGCGCGCTCCACCACGTCCGTCTGCATCCCGTAGCCGTCTTTGAGCCGGTGCGGGATGTGGAACCCGGCCTGCCCTCCGGCCAGCTCGAGAGCGGTTTTCAGGATGACCACCGCGGTTGTGCCGTCCACGTCGTAGTCGCCGTAGAGCAGGATCTTCTCGCGCGCGGCGATGGCGCGGCGCAGCCGCTCCACGGCGCGATCCATACCCGACATCAGTGCGGGATCGTGCAGGTCCTCGAGCGCCGGATGGAGAAAGCGCCGCGCGGCCTCCGGATCGTCGTAGCCGCGGCCCACCAGCACCCGCGCCGCGGCCGGGGACACCTCCAGCGCCTCGGCTAGCCTGGCGGCAAGCTTGGGATCTGCTTGCGGGATCAGCCAGCGCGCGGCGGTCACGGGTGAGCGGCGTCAGTTGCTGGAGTAGTACCCGCCCACCGCCTCATCCTCGTCCGGCTCCTCCTCCAGGGCCGCCGCGATCTCACCCACCAGGTCCAGGTAGTCGCCGTACCATTCCGCGCCCAGGTGGTACATGTACACCCGGCCCTGGTAGTCGAAGGACAACTCCAGCAGGCAGGTGAAGCCCTCGTAAGGGGCAAAGTCGCGCAGGCGCCGCTCCAGGGCGCGCCGCTCCTCGGCCGGGAAATCGGCGTCCCCCAGCCGCTCGGCGGTCTCCTCCAGCAGGTCCTGATCGAAGATCCGCTCGTGGTAGACCATGAGCTTCACCCCGGCCTGCTTGGCCGCGTCCACGAAACCGCGGTAGTCCGGATTCCGGCCGCTGTCCCAGGCCACGAACGAATCCGTGTCCGCCATTCGCGAGAACCCGTGGAAAACTACGAAGCCCTCGCTCCCCAGGTGAGTGAGGATCTCCTGCTTGAGGGTGTCCAGGTTGATGTTCATTTGCGCTCGGCCACCACCAGCACTTCCTGGCGCTCGGCCAGTTCCCGCGCCGCCGGAGTCACGATGGTCTTCGGCCCGATGTAGATCTTGCGCCCCTTCTCGAGGGCCGCCCGCACGTCGGCTTCGCACACGAAATCGGTGATGGTGATTTGCGGTTTGGGCGGCTCAACGGGCTGCGCCGGGGGGACTGGAGCCGCCGCGGGACGGGTTTCCAGCGCGCAAGTGGAGCAGTCGGGGGGCTTGGGTGCGCGCCGCGCGGCCAGGAACCGGTCCACCACCTCGGCCGCCGCGCCGGCCGCCGGAGCGGGCCGCGCCGGAACCGCCGCCACGCTGACGCCCCGCTCGGCCAGGTACTTCTCGACCGCCGCCGCGATAGCCGCGCGGTCCACCACCGCTCCGGCGCTCACCGGAGCGGCCTCGCCCAGCGGTGGAACCTGTAACACGTCCTCGGCCTTGCGGACGCCGTAAGCGATGCGCTTGATGTTGATCAGGTGCTTGGGGCCGATGTTGTCGCCCGTCACGTTGCCCGCCATGGCGCCGCAGCCCAGCGTCATCGAGGGCGGCAGGTTGGTGGTCACACCGGTAGACCCTTGAGGCGCCGCGGTGTTCACCAGCACCCGCATGGCCGGCATGCGCAGGCCGAACTCGCGGATACGGGCCTCGTCCTTCGAGCAGATCACGCAGGTGTGCCCGTACCCGCCGAACCGCAACACCGCCTCGCAGGTGTCCATGGCCGCCGGGAAGTCCCTCACAAAGTACAGTGCCAGCACCGGCGAGAGTTTCTCCACCGAGAGCGGATGCTGCTTGCCGACCCCCTCCACCTCGGCCACCAGGATGGAGGTGTCCGGCGGGATGGCGAATCCGGCCATCTCCGCCAGCCGGGTGGGCGACTGCCCCACGCACTCGGGGTTGATGCGGTAGTTCTCCTTGAGCAACAGCCCGGCCAGCGCCTGCTTCTGCCCTTCGTCGCACAGGAACGCCTTCTGCTTCTTGAGCTCGACCAGCACCTGCTGCTTGAGGCTCGCCTCGCACACCAGCGCCTGCTCGCTGGTGCACACCGTGCCGTAGTCGAAGGCTTTGCCGACCACCACCTGCTCGACGGCCGCGGGCAGATCGGCGCTGGTGTCCAGCAGCACCGGGGTGTTGCCCGGCCCCACGCCGAAGGCCGGCTTGCCGCTCGAGTACGCCGCCCGCACCATGCCCTGTCCGCCCGTGGCCAGGATCACCGCCGTGCGCTCGTGCCGCATCAGCGCCTGGATGGCCTCCGTGGTGGGATGCTCCAGCCACTGGATGATCCCTTCCGGCGCGCCCGCCTCCCTCGCCGCGCGGTACATCAGGTCCGCCGTCTCGGCGGTGCACCGTATGGCGCGCGGGTGCGGGCTCAGCACCACCGCGTTGCCCGCTTTGAGCGAAATGATGCTCTTGAAGATCACCGTCGAGGTGGGGTTGGTGGTGGGCACCAGCGCCGCCACCACGCCCATGGGCACCGCGATCTCGACGATCTTCTTCTCGGGGAGCTCCCGCAGCACCCCCACCGTCTTCATCCCGCGGATGTGGCGCGCCAGCAGGTCCGAGGTCAGCAGGTTCTTGCCGACCTTGTCCTTGACGTTGCCGTACCTGGTTTCCTCGACCGCCATGCGGGCCAGCCGCTCGGCGTGCGCCTTCCCGGCCGCGGCCATGGCTTCCACCACCGCGTCCACCTGCTCCTGGGTGAAGTGGCGGTACTTCTCGAAGGCCGCCCAGGCCAGCTCCACCTTGTGGCGGGCCTCCTGGACGGACACCAGATCGCGATCTCGCAGCATGGCTCGATCCTAGCCGCGCGCCGGGCCCCGGCTAGCCGTGCGATTTATCGCCCTTCTTGGGTTGGGGCAGGACCTTCTCGACTTCTTCGTGCGGCCGCGGGATCACATGCACCGAAACCAGCTCCCCGACCCTCCGGGCGGCCGCGGCGCCCGCGTCCGTGGCGGCCTTCACCGCCCCGACGTCGCCCCGCACCATCACGGTCACGTACCCGGCCCCCACGTACTCCTTGCCGATCAGAATCACGTTGGCGGCCTTGACCATGGCGTCGGCGGCTTCCACCGCTCCCACCAGGCCCTTGGTCTCGATCAACCCCAGCGCTTCCATAGACATTCCTTTGTCCTCGCTCCGTGCGACCCTTCACACTAGCATAGTCGGCATTCCGGCACAATCGCTCGGGGAATGGGCCCACGCTGGGCGTCTGATGGCGGGCCGCTCTTGGGCCACAGCACAAGATCGAGCCAGAGCCGACTCCAAAGCTGCGCGATCCCGCAGTCCGGGCGAGCCGCCGAATCGCGCGAGCAAGCGCGCATGCGCCGCCATGACCTCCTCAATGCTCGGATAGTAGGTCACTGAGCGAGACGGCGCAGAAGCTCCGGATGCTCGTCCATGAACTCATTGACGGCCACGAGGAAGGGGCTGTCCGGAGGGCCTGTCCTCCGCTTCAGGAAATCGATGAATTCCCGGACCGCAGCCTGCTCCTCTGGCGTCAGAGCGTTCACGACTTCGGCCAGGGCCTGAGGTGGCATGTGTTGCTCCGCACTTGAAGTATACCCCGACCGCCGGCGGGCGCGTTCGAACAGGCCGCCCCAGGCGGTGGCCTGGATGTGCCCGGCGATGGGCCGGAACAGGAACTGCTTGTGGTTCGAGCGCGTCTCCTCACCGAAGACCTCGCGGCACTTGGCTTTCGCCCCGCGTCTTCGAGGGCTGGGTCGCGGCGGGGCATGAGCGGTCGCTCGTGGGACCACCCACAGCCATCTCCGCTGCGCGGTCATCGCGCTGTCTGGCAGGTCTCGTTAACCATATACGCCGACGATGTGGAACATGTCCGACTTGGGGTGGATCAATCGTGCGCAGAGACCGTGAGAAACGGCCTCGGGCAATGTGGAAGAGGCGCGCGGTTGGCAGCCCAAGGGAGACGGCAGAACTTCGAGAAGACAATTGGCTCCTTAGCCAGGACTCAAGTCCTCAACCCTTCGGTGAACAGCCCCATGCCGTCGCGCTGTCGCATGCCATCGCTCATCGCTCCGGCCGCTGAAGCATAATCGACCGGAACACTGTACTACACTCGCTGAGTTTCTTTGCGCGCCGCGAAGATTCTGGAGCCTTTGGTGGGGCGAGCGTCCACGCTTGCGAGCCGGCATCCTTGCCGGCTTACCTGCCGCGGGCTCCGGGCGCGGCCCAAAGCTGGTTGGAAAACCAGCTCGCAAACCTGGAGGTTCGCCCCACGGAACCGCCAGCAGGGCTTTGGTTGCGGCTATGCCGCGCTGTGGAATCTTCCGCCGCATCTGCGCCCGTGGCGGGGCCCCGGCAGGCCTCCGAGACGGCCGGGTTGGTTTGCGTTTGCGCCGCCGGGTTCGCTTTCTCGGTGAGCTACACGAACCATGCGCCGGTCGTACCGGCCCTGATTGCTCAGTTCCAATTCAGTCAGGCCATGGCCGGGCTGCTCACCACCGGCATCTTTCTCACTCACGCGACCATGCAGATTCCCGGCGGCCATCTCGCCGATCGCTTCGGATCGCCGCGCGTGCTGGCCGGCGCGCTGACCATCGTCGCCCTGGCGAATTTCGGCATCGGCTTCGCCTCCGCCTGCGCGCATCTGCTGTGGTGGAAGATCTTCGCCGGCCTCGGGACCGGCGTCTGCTTCGTCTCCGGGGCGCGGTATATCACGGGGCTGTTCGCCGGACCGCGGACGCACCTCGCACAGGGACTCTACGGCGGCTCGGTCCTGCTGGGATCGGGTTTCGTGATCTTCGCGGCGCCCGCGTCCGTGGCGGCCTTCACCGCGCCCACGTCGCCCCGCACCATCACCGTCACGTAGCCCGCTCCCACGTACTCCTTTCCCACCAGGATCACGTTGGCGGCCTTGACCATGGCGTCCGCGGCTTCCACCGCACCCACCAGGCCCTTGGTCTCGATCAACTCCAATGCTTCCATAGACATTCCTTTGTCCTCGCTCCGTGCGACCCTCCACACTGGCATAGTCGTCACTCCGGCACAATCGCTGTGGGGGTGGCCCCGGGGGCGCCCGACCGCGGGCCGCTCTCCCGTGTGTCCGGCTCGGACACCCAGAGCACGCGGCACGAAAAAAGACAGCCCAGGGGCTTGAAAGCAGGCCACCGGGTCTGTACAATGTGCTAAACTGGCGAAGCCTCAAAGAGTGCCACATTGGACCGTGCGTCGGCAGTGTAGGTGTCGGCCTTGCAGGTTTGACCGAGACCGAGATGGGGCATAGAGAGGCCGTGGCTGGGCTCTTGGCTGTGCGCGCTGCGCACGCCCCGCGGCAGACTCCGAATCCGTGCTTACTCGAAGGAGGTGGGCACATGTTAAAGCTGATCGTCGCAGTCATTATGGTGACTGGAACCGTCGCCAGCGCGGCAGCGGTGGACTTCACCTGCGATCCCACCGAGGTGGCGGTTTACGCGAATCGGATTCACGTGAAATGCGCGCAGTCGCACAAGGATGGCGCCGCCGTCATTTGGTATTGGGCCGTCCCCGTTACGGACGCCCAGTGGGCCAACCGGTTCCTTTCGACCTCGACCACGGCGCTGGTTTCGGGGCGCAAACTCGTGCTCCAGTTCACAGCGGGCGACACGAGCGGCACGAGCTTTGGTTGCCTGGCAAAGGACTGCCGGAAGGCGCTGGTACTCACCATTCGATAGCGCCATTCGCGCCTTGAAAGGAGAACGCCGTGCCTGTATCTGCTTACCTGCCAGCGCTGGTTCTGCTGGTTTGGCCCGCCGGAGCTGTGTCACCAAGTTTTTCCCCGCTGTTCCAGGGCGGTCCGGGCGAGGGTACGCCGTGGCCTAAGTCGTCGCTCGGCATCACCACAATTCCGGTCTGCTTTCGCGCACCCGGCACCACCGGCGCGACCCAGCAGGGGAATCCGTATACCGTCAACTACACCCAGCCAGAATGGCTGGCAAAACGGGAGTTCGTGAAAAACGCCCTTCTGAATTCCTGGCAGAAGTGGACGCGCATCGTCTTCGCCGGCTGGGGGTCCTGTTCCGGTTCCCTCAACGGATGGCTCTACATCGACCTGATCAAGCACGACTGCGGAGGATGCGGGGATAGCATCCCACGCGGTTACCACTCCACCGGCGTCCGCGTCTGGTTGATGATGGAGAATCCCGACGACAGGCTTCTTCGCACCATCGTAATCCATGAAATCGGTCATGCCCTGGGCTTCCATCACGAAATGGACCGGCCTGACGCGAAACGTTCCGATGGCAGTTTCATCTGCACCGATGGTCCAGTCGAGTACCCTCAAGGGACCTATCTGACTGGTTATTATGACGACGTCTCGGTGATGAACTACTGCGCTCCCCGCAACCGGAACGGGTTGTCGTTCGGAGATATTGAAGGAGCCCAGAGGTTATACGGCACCAGTTCAGCCGGCCGTTGGATGAAGGCGCAGCCCGCGCTGTCCCTGGTGGGGATGTGATACACGCCCTGGAAAACGAGCCATGAAAGCCCTTCCATCTTTCTTTCTCGTCTGTACGTTCGGGGTCGCTCTGGTTGCGGTCCCGACCCTGTCTGCCGTCGATTACAATTGCGTTCCCCTGGAGGTCGCCCTGCTGGAGAACCGGGCCCACGTGCTCTGCGCCGAGCCCGCCCCGAAGACCCGCGGCAGCTTCCCGGTGGACACCGGACATGCCATCCGTTACTTCGCGGTTCCATACACCGACACGCAGTGGGCTGAGCGGTTTATCCGGCTTTCCAACATCGCCATCACCTCTGGACTCGTCATCCGCTTCAGCTTTACCTCCGGCGATTACAGTGGAGAGTCGTTCGGCTGCGTTCGCGATAATTGCCGCAAACCGTGGGCCTTTGCGCTGCTGCGAACCGCGGTGGTCCCATAGAATTCCGCCGCATGAGAGTAACGGGGGCGGTCCAGGCTGATCGGTGCGTCTCGGCGGGAACCGGGAGGCTCCTGATCGGCGAAAAGGGGGACTGCGATGGCTACCGCGCAACAACACGCTGAACTATACGGCGAGCTTCGGGCGGCGCTATTGGCGCGTCATTTCGCGTACGGCCGGTATTTCCGTGCGAATCACCTCTCGTTGTGGAACGAGTTGGGTGTGCTTCGGAGGACCCCCGCTACCGACGCCGACATCGATGACCTCGAGGTCGAGTGTGGCGCGGCCGAGATCAGACGGCCCGCCAGGTACGCCAGCGCCCAGGATCCGGCGGCGGAAGTTGCCAGCTCGCCCATTGAGCGGTGGCGAGTGTGTAATCACGGACGTGAGAACCCTCTCATGTTCGGCAGCCACTTGCTGGTTGCCCTTGCCATTGAGCACGCTCTGAACCTGACGGATCCGCTGATTATCCTCCGCCGGGCCGTCGAGACCATCGGATCCCTTTACATGTTCTCCGGCAATCACATGGACGGCTACATCCTGCGGTGGGACCCGGTAACTTCGGACAAGTGGGCCACCGCGGAGGTGAATGGCCGGCCGGACCCGCTTTATTGCTGCGAGTTCCTGCTGGGGGGAAACGGTGAGTACCTCTACTGCACACCTTTCAATCACCCAAGTTATGTGGCGTTCGATCCGGCGGACCCCGACAACGATAACCAAACCGCCCGGAGACGCAGCGTGGAGGACCATCGATTCTGGGAACCTTCGATGGATGAAATCATCGGGCTGGTATTGTCCTGCATTGCCGTGTACGAACTGGTCGGCGACACCAGCCTGCGGGATGAGATCCGCCGTCAGGTGACCAATCTCGGCGACTACCTGGCCGAGCACGGCTACCTGCTCGTCCGTCCGTGCGGGGGTTTCACTGCCCGAGGGGCCTCGGGCGTGCTCCCCGTAGTGGAGTTCCCCTTCGGCCACGTCTTTGACCGGATCACGGGCAACCGGTTTCCGTCCCGGTGCAGTTTCGAACAAGCCGCCGAGAGAGCCGGCGTGTGGCCCAGCCTGGAACGCGGCGTCACGCTGTGGAGCGTGGGCGGGGCCGTGGTAGGAGCGGCGCTGGGCGCCGTGCTTGGTTCCCTCGCTGGCTCCCTCACGAACATCACCGTTCTGGCCAACCTGGGGAGCCTCGCCGGGGCGGCTCTGGGCGCCGGGGCAGGATGGGTTACCGGGCGGACCGCCGGCATTTTTGTACACCGCGATTGCTTTGATGTCTCAAACGATGATGCCCGGCGCGAGTTTGCGCCGGCGTACTTCCTGAAAGTCCTGCCGCCCCGCCAGCGGTTTGAGTGGTGGATGACGGTGTTGGGCCTGGGCGGAGGACTGGAGTGGTTCCCTATTGTGGGTGGGTACGCCCGTGGTTTCCCGGCGGCCCTCGGCCTCGCCGCTTTCTTTGTACCCGGCAGCACCGTGGTCAGGGACGCGGTGCTCGCCCAGCGCGCGAACGCGCAGCGAGACCCGGCCGGCGAGTTGGGGAACATGGCTTTTTCCAAAGCCGTGGCGGTAGTGCTGGGCGCTCGAAACGAGGAGCAGGAGCTAAGGGACTGGCTGGATCGGTCATATGACTGGTTCACGTCGGCTCGCGTGGGGCGGGATCTGGCGCTTGAGAACGTGGGCTCGCTCGCTCGTGAGGACATTAGGAACGGCAGCGGGGGAGAGCGAGGAAACGATCCGCCGGACGCCCTGGAGTATCTCGTTTGTTTGGCCTTGAGTTGGTGGCACGTGTCGCGGCAGAAGGCCGGCCTGGCGGCCGGTCCGGTCACTCTATTCGAGGCTCCATCGACCACCACAGCCTCGACCTGGCCAGCACCGCTGGTCCCCGCGGGCGTCTTTTCAGCCGGCGTAGTGCCGGCGCTTGGCTCGCCACAGGGAACGGGCATCAGCACCCACGGACCGCGCCCTCCTCGCAATGTTCCCGCATTCCCGCCGGACGGTCAGCCCGGGGCCGAGGAATCAAAGAAGCCTCCGGATCCCGAGCCGAAATTGCCGCCGGTTACGACCGTCAACCACTGGATGTTCGCCGTTCAAGAGCGCGACTCAATCGTCGATCCGAACATCACCGTGCACCGCTTCGATCGCGTTCAGATCAGGGCGTGGGGTTCCATTTGGGCGGGCGTGTGGTTAACCGGCGGCAACGGCCCTGGCGGCTGGAACAACCTGGACAACAACCCGAAGTTCCCGAAGCCAGGGGGCCATCCCTACGCATTGCTGTACGCAGTTGTGGGGCCCGGACTCGCTCCCACGAAACACGATTGGAGGTATATGGGCCGGGAGAGTGGAGGAGTGGTTACCTGCGGCTTCCTGTGGACGGGCTCCGACGCGCGACTACTTTTTAGAACCAACGATGACACGCCCGGAAACGGCAACGGTCAGTTCGCTTGTGAGGTGACGGTGCAGCGGGCCTAAGGAAGCGGTTCGACCCCGGCCCCCCCGGCCTCGGTCAAGGCCCCGTGGTACGATCAAGGGCATGAAGCGCCGCAGCTTGCTGAAGACCTCGTTCCTGGCCGCCGGCGCGGCACTGCCTCTGCGCGCCGCCCCAGCCCGCTTCCGCATCTCGCTGGCCCAGTGGTCCATCCACAAGGCGATCCAGTCGCGCATGATCACCAACCTGGATTTCCCCCGCATCGCCCGGGAGCAGTTCGGCATCGAGGGCCTGGAGTTCGTCAACGGCCTCTGGGAAGCGCCCACCCAGGACTACCTGCGCCGCCTCAAGGCCAGCATGCAGAAGACCGGCACGACGGGAGTGCTGCTGATGGTGGACGGCGAGGGCATGATGGGCCACTCCGACCGCGCCACCCGCATGAAGGCCGCCGACAACCACCACAAGTGGGTGGACATCGCCGCCGAGCTGGGCTGCCACTCCATCCGCACCAACATGTACCCCGACAGACAGCCCGCCACTCCCGCCGAAATCAGCGAGTTCGTTAAGCGCTGCTCGGAGAGTTTTGCGGCCCTCTGCGGATACGCACAGCCCCGCAAGATCAGCGTCATCATCGAGAATCACGGCGGCATCTCCTCTAACCCCGACGTGGTGGTGCAGCTCATGAAGGCGGTCAGCCTGCCCAACTTCGGCACCCTGCCCGATTTCGGCAATTTCCCCAAGGAACTCGATCGCTACGAGGCCGTGGGCAAGCTCATGCCATATGCCAAGGGCGTCAGCTTCAAGTGCTACGATTTCTCCCCCGACGGGCGCGAGACCACCCTCGACCTGGGCCGCATGATGAAGGTGGTCGCGGACACCGGCTACCGCGAGTGGGTCGGGATCGAGTACGAGGGCAGCCGGCTGACCGAGTTCGAAGGCATCCAGGCCGCCAAGCGCGCCCTGGAGCGACTGCTGTAGCGTGATTCGATCAGTACCCTGCCAGCCACGCAGGTAGCGTCACGAGACCTCCCGCAGAAAGTTGCGGGTTCGGCTTTGCCCGTCTCCCTGCTGGCCAATTCGTGTAGCGGTGCTTTGGCGGGCCCGTAGGTGAGTGGTCCGGCTGGCAGGCGGCGTAAGATGAAGGCAGGCCATGCTGTTACTTGGATTGCTGCTAGCGGTGGGTATCGCCGACTGGGTTCCGGCGCGGTGGGTGTCCCCGGACCCGCAGTCGCTGGAGCTGCTGGACGGGACGCCGGTGAACTGCCTGCTGGCGGAGCCGGCGGTATGGTCCGCCGCATGGGGCGCACACGCATCCGCGCGCGGCCTCATTGCGCTGGGGGTGGTGCGCCCGGGCGGGGAGCCGGTCGAAGCCGCGCGCCGGGCCATCCAGGCGGGTTTGAGCGGCGTGGTGCTGGAGGGCGCCTTCGAGCCGGCGGTGGCGGAGGCCGTCCGAAAGGCCCTGGGCGCGCAGAAGCACCTCATCGAGCTGCCGCCGCGCCGCCTGATGCGGCTGGATGGCGACATCCCCCTGGTAGGCACGTGTCAGGGGTTGTGGCCGGGCATACAGGTCCAAGCGGGCGGGTCGGCGAAAGCCCAGCCCACCGGCGGTCCCTGGATCGACACGAACTCCGGTTTCCTGCGTTTCCTCAAGTCCGCCACCGAGGCGCCCATCTGGGTGGCGCACCTGCCCCCGGAGAAGACCGTGCTGCCGGTGGAACGGTACCTGAACGCCATCTCGGACGCCGAGATGCTGGGCGCGCGGTGGGTGCTGGCCCTGGATGACGACTTCCACCGCCGGCTACTGGCGAGGGAGGCGCGCGCGCTGGCCGATTGGAAACGGATGGTGGCGCATCTGCGCTTCTACGAGGACCACCGCGAATGGCGCGCGCTGAAGCCGTACAGCCGGCTGGCGCTGGTGGAGGATGTTTCCGGGACCGGCCTGCTGTCGCGGGGCCTGTTGGACATGTTTGTCGGCCGGAACATCCCGGTGCGCCCGGTGCCGGTGGGCCGGCTGGACAAGGCCGCGCTGCGAGGCGCGCGCCTGGCTGTGGCCGTGGCCCCCTCCACGCTCAGCGATGCGCAGAAAGAGGCGCTCAAGGACGTGGCCCGCGCCGGGGGCACGCTGCTCAACGGCCCCCCGGGATGGGAGTTCTCTCCGCCCCGGGGCGACCAGATCACGCTGCCTAACGACGAGCTGGAGCGGATCACCGACGTCTGGCAGGGCATCAACGCGGTGGTGGGGCGCGGCAACTTCGGAGTCCGGCTATTCAACGTCTCCGGCATCCTCTCCAGCCTGCTGGGCGACCCCGAGGGCGGGCAGGTGGTGCTGCACCTGGTGAACTTCACCAACTACCCCATCGAGTCGGTCACCGTGCACCTGACGGACAAGTACCGGCGCGCCCGGCTGTACGCGCCCGGGCGGGCGCCGGCGGACCTGGAGCTTTATCCCATAGACGGGGGCATGGGCGTGGACCTGGACCGGGTTGGTGTTTGCGCCGTGCTGGTTATAAGCTGAAGGCATGACCCGGAGGGAGCTGCTGGCCCTGGTGGGGGCGGCGTCAGCGTGGGACCGGCCTCTGGCCGGCCGCGAGACCCCCACGGCCCCGGTGGCGATAGTCCGGTCCCGTTCCTATGAAGAGGATCTCGGCGCGTTGTTGGCTACGCCGCTGGACCAACTCGGCGGGGTGGGCCGGCTGGTCAAGGGGAAGACCGTCACCATCAAGCTCAATCTGACCGGCAGCCCCGGACTGCGCCTGGAGGGCCGCCCGCCGGGGGTGACGCACTACACGCACCCCAGAGTGGCGGGCACGCTGGCGCACCTGCTGGGCCGGGCGGGCGCGCGGCGCATCCGCTTCGTCGAGAGCTGCTGGGGCACGGGCGGGCCGCTCGAGGAGTACCTGCTCGATTCGGGCTGGAACGTGCGCGCACTGGCTACTGCGGCGTCCAACGTCGAGTTTGAGAACACCAACAGCCGGGGCCGCTGGAAGGGCTACGCCCGCCTGAAAGTGCCCGGAGGCGGGCGGATCTACCCGGCTTACGATCTCAACCGCGCCTACGAGGACACCGACGTCTTCGTCAGCCTGGCCAAGCTGAAGGAGCACGGCACCTGCGGGGTGACGCTGTCGCTGAAGAACGTCTTCGGCAACACGCCGGCCTCTATCTACGGAGACGACGCGGGGCGCGAGGAACCCAACGAGAGCCCGACCAAGGGGCGGCTGCTAGTGTTCCACGAGGGAAAGCGCCAGCCCTCCGCCAGCGCGCCGCGGGAGCTGGACCAGGGCTCCAGCCGCGATCCCGGCTACCGCGTGCCGCACATCGTGGCGGAGTTGGCCGCGGCGCGGCCCATCCACCTGGCCATCATCGACGGCATCCAGACCGTGGCCGGCGGCGAGGGTCCGTGGATGCGGGGGCTACGGCTGGTCGAGCCGGGACTGCTCATCGCCGGAACCAACCCGGTGACCACGGACGCGGTGGCCACGGCGGCCATGGGTTTCGATCCCGGCGCAACGCGCGGCCAGACGCCCTTCGGCCAGTGCGAGAACACCCTGCGGCTGGCCGAGGCACTGGGGCTGGGCACGACCGACCTCCGGCGGGTCGAAGTGCGGGGCCTGCCGCTGGACAAGGCCGTCTTTCGGTTCGCCGCCTGAGAAACCGGGCATTCCGAGAGAATCCTTGAGATAATGTAGAGTCCCGCCGGGCGCGGGGTGATCCGATGCAGATCTCGAATGTGCCATTCGCATCGTCGGCGCCGAAGCTCACCGTCACCGCGGTCATCGACATCCTGGTGGTGGCGTTTCTGCTCTACCAGCTCATTCAGGCGGTGCGCCGCACGCGGGCCGCGCACGTGCTGGCAGGCATCGGCGTGCTCCTGGCGGTGTACTGGCTTTCGACCTGGGCCGGGTTGGAGCTACTCCGCTCGGGCTTGGCCACGGTGGTCCCCTACACGGCCATCGCCCTGATCGTGCTGTTCCAGTCGGAGATCCGCCGGACGCTGGCCCGCATCGGACGGCGCCGTTGGCTGGGGCTGGGAGGGGAGTTGCAGCAGCGGGAGTCCCTGGATGACGTGCTGCTGGCGCTGGGGCGGCTCTCGCAGGACCGGGTGGGCGCCTTGATCGTGCTGGAGCGCAACACCGGGCTGCGGACCTTCATTGAGAGCGGGGTGGCGATGGACGCCCGCATCTCCCGGGATCTGCTGCTGAGCATCTTTCAGCCCGGCTCCGCATTGCACGACGGCGCGGTGATCATCCAGGGTGACCAGATTCGCGCGGCGGCCTGTTTCTTGCCCCTAAGCATGAACCCGGCGCTGGCGCGCAAGTTGGGCACGCGGCACCGCGCCGCCATCGGCATCACCGAGGAGGCCGATTGCATCGCCCTGGTGGCATCCGAGGAGACCGGGCGCATCTCGGTTGCCGCCGCCGGTGATATCGAGATGGACGTCACGCTGGCCCGCGTCGATGAGCGGCTGAGTCGTCACTTCGGACGCAAGCGGGGGCGCGACCGCGCTGTGGCCCTGGCGGCGGCCGGTTCGCCTTCGGGCGCGCCCGCGGCGGACAGCGGGACGGGAGAGGCGTCATGATCCGCAAGCTGCTGGGCAATCTGGGCTGGAAGCTGCTGGCGCTGGGCCTGGCCGTCCTGCTGTGGCTGGCTTTTGCCAGCGCCCCCGACGTAGTGACCTCGGTGGCCACCCCGTTGGAGTTCCAGCACATGCCGGCGGGACTGGAGATCGTCTCCAGCCTGCCCGAGCGGATCCACTTGCAGGTGCAAGGCCCGCCCGGCAAGCTGGAAAGCGCCAATCTGGCATCCATCGTGGTGGTCCTGGACCTCAGCGGTGTGCAGGGCCCGTGCCAGCGGACCTTCACCATCGACCAGCACGAGACCCGACTGCCCCTGGGCGTGCGGCTGGTGCGGGCGGTGCCGGGCCAACTGCGCCTCGAGTTCGAGCGCCGGACCACGACCCAAGTCCCGGTCCGGGTGAGATTCTCCGGGCGGCTGCCCCGCGCCTACCAGGTGCGCAGTTTCGAGGCCCACCCCGGCAAGCTGACCGTGGTGGGACCTGAGAGCCGGGTCGCGCAGGTGGTGTCCGCCGAGACCGACCCCGTGGAGCTGTTCCCTAAGCCTGGTACGGCGGAATACCGGGTCAACGCCTTTGTGCGCGAGCCTCAGGTGCGGTTCGCGGCTCCCCCGCTGGTGCGGGTCAGGGTGGTCCTGGAGTCCTCCGGGGCGGGCCCGTGAGAGGGCCGCGCGATCACTCGAGGTCCAGGCGGCTGTTCGGGACCGACGGCATCCGTGGGGTGGCGGGAGAGTTCCCCTTGGACCCCGCCACGGTCTACTCGACAGGAGTGGCGCTAGGGGAGCTGGCGGGGCGCCTGGACCCGCGGCCGGAGGTCGTGCTGGGCATGGACACGCGCGAGTCAGGCCCAGGCTTGGCCGCGCAGATGGCTGGCGGGCTGGCCCGGGGCGGCGTCCGTGCTCGGTTCGCCGGGGTGATTACTACTCCGGGCATCGCCTACCTGACACGGACGCATTCCTTCGTGGCCGGGGTCATGATCTCGGCCTCCCACAACCCCTATCAGGACAACGGGATCAAGGTCTTCGCCCACTCTGGCTACAAGCTGGACGACGAGCAGGAACACGGCCTCGAGCAGCGCATCTTCGCCGGCCTGGAAGCGGGACTCGAGGTGACACCCCACCAGCCGCTGGAGGCGGAGGCGGCGCTGCCCGCGCACTACCTCCACTACTTGGCCTCAATCCTGCCCGGTTCCCTGGCGGGCATGCGGCTGATGTTGGATTGCGGCCATGGCGCGGCCTCGGAACTGGCGCCCCGGCTGTTCGAGCGGCTGGGTGCGGAGGTTGAGGCCATAGCCAACGCCCCGGACGGGCGCAACATCAACGCGGGTTGCGGCGCGCTGCATCCCGAACTGGTGCGGGAGCTGGTCCTGGCGAGGGGCGCCGACCTGGGAGTGTCTTTCGATGGCGACGCCGACCGCGCCATCTTCGTGTCGCAGACCGGCAGGGTCGTGGACGGCGACGGAGTGCTGCTGGTGGCCGCTCGCTGGCTGCTCCGGCACGGGCGGCTGGGCGGTCCCGGAGGCGAGCCCCTGGTGGTGGCCACGGTGATGTCCAACCTGGGCCTCGAGCGGGCGCTCCAGGCGCTGGGCGTCCGCCTGTTACGCGTGCCGGTGGGGGATCGCTATGTACTGGAAGGGATGCTGCGCACCGGTGCGGTGCTGGGCGGCGAGCAGTCCGGCCACGTGATTTTTCATGAGTATTCGACCACGGGAGACGGGTTGCTGACCGCGTTGCGGGTTTTGGAGATCATGCGGGAGACGGGGGCCGGGCTGGATGAGCTGCTGGCCGGGATGGAGGTCTATCCGCAGCGGCTGCTCAACGTCCGGGTACGGGAAAGAAGACCGCTGGCGGAGTTGCCTGGTGTGGCCGCGGCCATCCGCGCCGCGGAGACATTCTTCGGCTCCCATGGCCGGGTACTGGTGCGCTTCTCGGGCACTGAGCCGCTCGCACGGGTGATGGTGGAAGGCCCGGAAATGGCCAAGGTGCATGAGCACTCCGCGCGGATCGCGGAAGCTATCCGGCGGGAACTCGGCGGGTAGGAGAACGACGGGACGGGCCAGCCGCACCATGGCAGCGGCCCGTCCCCCTTTTCCGTCAGAAGG
>Ga0194125_10003258_pt1 | contig 26389 bp, 25 predicted proteins | sample TA2KigC250mmetaG_FD_148626 | JGI IMG/M metagenome (GOLD analysis project Ga0194125, IMG submission 148626) | Freshwater microbial communities from Lake Tanganyika, Tanzania - TA2015034 Kigoma Deep Cast 250m | ecosystem: Environmental > Aquatic > Freshwater > Lake | place: Tanzania: Lake... | reverse complement strand
GAGCGTCCAGCAGTCTTTCTGGATCGCGACGGCACAATCATCCAAAAGATCAGCTATCTGCATGACCCGGACGGCGTAGAGTTGTTGGATGGTGCGGCCGAGGCGCTGGCTTTGCTGCGGCAACACGGCTTTCTTCTGGTGATCGTGAGCAACCAGTCGGGAATCGGGCGGGGGCTCTTGACCTTCGATGACCTGGTGCGCGTCCACGATCGGTTGATGGCCTGCCTGGCTGAACGAGGTGTGGAGCCAGACGGAACGTACTATTGCCCGCACGCCCCATGGGAGCGTTGTGAGTGTCGCAAGCCTATGCCCGGGCTACTCCTGCAAGCTGCCCGAGAGTTGCGCCTGGACTTACGTCGTTCGTTTATGATAGGCGATGCGCCAAATGATATAGAAGCAGGCAGGCGTGCCGGGTGTAAGACCATCCTGGTTACCTGGGCCGAACCCTCCGAACCGTTGCCTCAGAGTGATTCTGAGAGCGGACCGCATGCCATCACCTCTAATCTACTACAGGCTGCTCGTTGGATTCTTAAGCAGTGAGCCTGGTAATAGTCAAGGGTGACGAAGCGATAATATTGGAGAACGTATGGGGATGATCTCGATTCCCAAGCTAAGATCGGTGGAAGTGCCGCGACGCACCGCCCTCGTGGCACTGATCGTGCCTGCCACATTGCTGCTAATGGTGGCGATGATCTGGAAGGGGCACACGGGTACCCTACTGAAGTTGGTACCGGCTGCTTTGGTTGCGGCTTATTCGTTTCATGAGCCCCTGCCTGCTCTGTTTGTCTCCATGCTAGTCGGTACAAGCGTGTTCCAATTGGTGTCTCTGGATCGTCTTCCGTACTGGCAGGTTGCGGGTGGCCTGCGGATCAACCTGTCTGATGCGTTCACGCTGCTGTTCCTGGCGATGGCCGCTCATCGGCTGCCCAGACGAAAAGACCGCCCCTTCTTCTGGGATCCCGTAGTGATCTGGGTGGCGCTGGTGGGGGTGTCGTTCGTCGTAACCCTGGTGCTGGGAGAGACCGATATAGATACCGGAGCGAACATCCTGCGCGGGCAGGTTGGCTATCTTGGATATCTCTCCATGATTGCCATCCTGGATACATACAAGCGGTTTCGCTCCTATGTTAAGTTTCTAGCGGCAATTATGCTGATTGCTGTAGCCATTCAGCTTACAGAAACGATATTGGGCTATCGCCTGTCATTAGGAGCACTGGGAGAAGTGTCGAATGTTTACTATTCATCTACCATGTTCATTGAGGTTGGAGGTGCAAGAATTCCGTACCTCTGGTCCCGAGCCACAGGAGCGACCATACTCCTTATGTTTCTCGCCCTGGGCTGTGTGTTTGAGGGGAAGCGGGTGAGACGTTATCTTCTGCTGGCTGTGCTGGCGATTCTGAGCTATCTGATTACGTTATCGCGGACGTGGTACATAGCCATAGCAGTGGGCATTATAATTCTCTTGATCTTGCAACGAAGGCCCAGGCAGGCCATAGCTGGCAGCATTCTGATGATAGTCACCCTGACTGGGTTTGGTGCCATCCTCGGCTGGTTTTCTTCAGGTACCTTCGGGAGGTCTCCGTGGGAAGGCTGGATCGGTCGGGCTCTGACGTTTCAGGGTATGAGCTCAGTACCCACCTTTATCGGGCGTGTGGAACTCAACGTGCAGGCTTTGAAGGCCCTGTGGGAGTCGCCGCTGCTGGGGTATGGGCCAGGTTTTACATGGGCCCGGTATACCACCGGAGATTTGGGGATCATGAACACGTTGCTGCTTTATGGGCTTGTGGGTGCTGCCATTATTCTTGGTCTCTACCTGTACGTGTGGTGGCGGGGTTATCAACTCTGGAAAAAGTTACCCCCATCTGAGGAAAAGGGATACATCCTTGGTCTGCTGGCGCTGATGGTAGCGTATCTGGCTATCTTGTTTAGCCAAGATCCATTAGGTGGAGGTGGAATGGCAGTGACGACCGCTGTTTTCATTGACCGCGTGGACACCTTTCACCGCGCCGGGTTGATCGGCGTTCAACAGAACGCTGCGTGAGATAGTCGAGAGATGATCTACAGATTGTGCCAATGGCGCTGGCTCCTCTGGGTGTCGGCGATCATTCTAACCATGATGCTGGTTGCGCCACTGGGCGCACAGGCTCTTGTCGTCAATCAGTTGTCCCTGGTAGTCGCTCATAGCCTGCTCGACAGCTCACAGCCGGCTTTGCTCGAACCCTTCGCCGGGCCTGTGGTGAGTGCAGTCGAACCAAGTGGATTGTTGACTCTTGTTCCGAGGGGTCAGCGCGCCAGGCTGTTGGGCAGGTTGCTGATGGCTCGGGGTGAGTATCAGGCTGCTGGGCAGATACTGAAGGAGGGATTGGAAGTTGATCCTGCCGATCGGCTGAAGCGCGCGTTTCTGGCTGAAACGTATGACCGGCTGGGGCAGCCGGAGAAGGCTTTGGCAGAGTGGTTGCAGGTAGGCGCTTTCTCGCAACTGCTGGCTCGGGGCAGGCAGGCGGCGGAGGCCAGGCGGTGGGACGAGGCGAACCGGTTCATGGAAGCGGCGTGGGAGCTCAATCCTGCCGAGGCTTCAGTGGTGGACGCAATGGTGCGCCTCTACGAGGAGCAGGGCGATTTGTCTCAGGCGGCGGCCGTGCTGAGGCGTGCGTTGGCAGTGGGTACCCGGTCGGCCACTGTGGCGAGAGGGTGGCATATATGGCTAGGCCAGATTCTGGAGAAGTCGGGACGCTGGCAGGAAGCCGAGGCAGTGTACCGCGATGCAATTGCCGCTTTTCCTGACAGTTACCAGGCGCACATCGGCCTTGGCCGATCCCTATATCGAGGAGAGCATCGCTTGGCCGAGGCGCTGGAAGAGATAGACCGGGCGATTGCCCTGGCCCCGGGCAACGACGAACCCTACATGGCCCAGGGCGAGATCTACCGGGCGGAGAAACGGTACGATGAGGCGCTTGAGAGCTACACCCGGGCAGCCGAGTTAGCCCCAAATGAGTATTGGCCACTCTCGGGACAGGCAGCAGTCTTGATGGACATGGGCGATGCTCCGGCTGCCATCCAGCCCTTGGAGGAAGCCACGGCCCGATTTCCGGCTGAGCCTCATCTGTATTACTTGTTAGCCTACGCCTACCAGAAGGCGGGAAAAACAGAACTGGCGGTCGCCGCTGCTAAACGGTCGGTGGCCCTCGACACCGCCAACAACGTGGGCCTGCGCATAACGTTGGCCAGGATGTATGAAGCGGATGGTCGCACTGAGGATGCGATCGCAGAGTATCAGGCTATCCTGGCGGTCAATCCCACCCAGAGAGATGCACTTGAAGGGTTAGCCCGGCTACAGAAGAGATAGACTGAAAGGTGAAGCCACATTGATTGAACAACTCACCGTGCACCGTGACGAACGGGGCTTTCTGTTTGAAGTGCTCCGATGTGACAAGCCGAGCTTCTCGCAGTTCGGGCAGGTCTACATGATCGGAGATGCCAAACGTGGAGTCATTCGGGCCTGGCACCGCCATTTTAAGATGGACGAATGGTTCTGTTGTGTACGCGGCAAGGCAGAGTTCGTCTTATACAATCCGGACTCTGGGAACTTCTCGAGGTATCTTCTCTCCGCTGATAGCCCCAGCCTGCTCTTTGTCCCTCGACGGGTCTTTCATGGGCACAAGGCGTCAGCGGATGACACTTTGATTCTGGCCATCTGTACCGAGCCCTACAATAAGAACAATCTGGACGAGGAGCGGGTGCCGTTCGATTACTTCGACTACGATTGGGAGGCAAGTAATGATACCTAAGCGGGGGTCGTTTCTGCCCATCGCCATTCCGGATATCTCTGAGGAGGAGATCTTCGAGGTCCTGGATTGCCTGCGTTCGGGATGGATCAGCGTCGGGCCAAAGGTAAAGCAATTCGAGACGGAGTTCGCCAGGTATCATGGAACCAGGCACGCCATCGCGGTCACTTCCTGCACAACCGCACTCTTCCTGGTGGCCAAGGTGTTGGGAGTCAAAGCGGGGGACTACGTCGTTGTCCCTGCCATCACCTGGCCATCCACAGCCAATATCGTAGAGCAACTGGGAGCAACGCCTCTGTTTGTGGATGTGGACCGGCATACGATGAATGTGCAACCCGATGACGCCGAACACCTGCTGAAACGCTACGGTTCGCGGGTCAGGTGCATTATCCCTGTGCACATGTCTGGCTTGCCGGTTGACATCGCTGCCTTTGATGAGTTGAGCCGGAGGTACGGCGTGCCGATTCTCTACGATGCGGCTCACGCTGTCTTCTCAGAGTATGACGAAAAACGTGTGGGCGTATACGGGGATGCGGCTTGCTTCAGTTTCTACGCCATCAAGAACATCACCACCGGTGATGGGGGCGTCATTACGACCAATGACGACGCTCTGGCCGAGCAGATTCGCTTGTGGAGCTATCACGGTATGGATAGAGACGCCTGGAAAAGATATTCCAAAGAAGGCGCCAGCCCTCACGTTCAGTCTATTGTGCCTGGATACAAATTCAACATGACCGATCTGAATGCTGCCCTGGGACTGGCGCAGATGAGACGGGCCGATGGCCTGCTAGCGAAACGAAATGAGCTCGTCGAGCACTACAACGAGTTGCTCTCCAAAGTAGACTCTATCGAGCGGCCGGTTTTCCAGACGGCCCGTGGCCGCTGGGGGAATCACGTCTATGTCATCAAGCTCCTTGACGAGGACGTGAATCGTGACAGGCTGATGCAAATCTTACGAGAGTACAACATCGGGACCAATATTCACTTCCACCCTGTACACAAGCACTATTACTACCGAAACAAGTACCCCGATGTCACCTTGCCTGTGTCAGAGTGGCTTGGTGATCGGATTGTCACCTTGCCCCTGTGCACACGACATACTGAAGCTGACATCGAGTACGTTGTGGGAGCGCTAACGGAAATCCTTGAGCAGCGCCTGGCGCATGTAAGTGGGGCTTCTTGATGCATACGAACCAGCGACTGATCGAAGGAATCATCGTCAAAGATCTCAGCGTCTACGTAGACGAGCGGGGGATTGTGGTGGAAATTGTTCGGGCGGATGATCCCATTTACCATGGACAGTTTGGGCAGGTCTACTATGCGACGTGCAATCCCGGCGTGGTGAAGGCCTGGCACTATCACAAGATCCACACCGACATTCTCTATTGCATTTATGGCTCTGCCAAGCTGTGCCTGTATGATGACCGTGAGGGCTCGCCGACCAAAGGTTTGACCAACGTGTTTATAATGAACGAGTTCAACCAGATTGCGGTACGCATTCCCCCTGGGGTGTTGCATGGTCAGATGTGTCTGGGGAATGAGCCGTGCATTCTGCTCAATGTGCAATCACACCTGTACGATCCTGCTGATGAGTTTAAGATTGACCCATTTGATGAGCGGTACAGAGGTCACGACTTGTGGACGGTAAAGTCACGTTAGCTCGCCTGCCGCAGATACACTTGTTCAGCTCTATATGCCATCGCTTCTTTATGATACGGATGTAATAGCCCGAATTTGACAGTTCGCTTGGACTGGGGTAAAATGGTTGGCGAAGGAGGCCAACCATGCCAGTTCAAGTACTCACTAACACCAATTTTGGCGATGTTATCGCCTGTGATACCGTCTTTCTCGCTCTCGGTCTGGACAAGAGCTTCGCAGAGCATACCCACAAGCGCAACGGTTTCGACTTGCCGCCGGTCTGCCGCGTGATCGCCAACAACTACTGTGTGGATCGTACCAGTGCTCGTGACATTCTGGGTTGGTATGCTCAGCAACAAGCCCTCCAGGAACGTATCGGCTTGGCGCCGCATGAGTTGTTAGAGGCCCACATCTATCGCGCCCTGGATTACCTGGATGAGGAGGCCCAGAAGGCCATCGCCAATGACTGGCTGGCTACTCTGGTAGCACGCTACGACGTAGATCTCAGCCTCCTCCTGGGAGATACTACCTCTACCTACTTTGAAGGCCAGGCTTGCCAGTTGGCTCAACACGGGTATAGCCGTGACCATCGCCCGGACTGCCCACAGGTGAACATCGAGCTCACCGTGACTCACCCCGATGGTTTCCCGGTACGACAGGCCGTCTTTGCGGGGAACATCCCTGATCAAAGCTACGGCGAGACTCTCGTTGATGGGGTCTATTCCGCCATAACTCCCTTCCAGCAGAAGGCCACTCTGGCGCTCGACCGTGGCCTGAGTCGCTTGGCTCATCGGCGGCGGGTATTACAGCACCACTGGGACTATGTGGCTGGCCTGGAACTGGAAGGGAATGTGCGTAAGGCAGTATTGGCCCTCCCTGAAGGGGCTTTTGGTCCGGCAGACTTGACTGATCCTGACCTCCAGGTAGCCATTCTGGAGGCCAAAGTTGACGATATTCCGGTCCGCCAGTACGTCTATCGTTCCCAGGCCAAAGCGCAAGAGGCAGCACAGGAACGTCAAAAGCGCTTAGCGCAAGTACCGGCAGCGATCGCTACTCTACAGGAGAAGGTAGACCAAGGGCAGTATGTCAAGACGGCAGTGATTATCAGACGAGCCAAGTCTATCCTCAAAGAGCTGAAGGTTAACCTTTACTACACGGTCCGGGTAGGCAAGGACAAGCGCATCCGCCTCACCCTCAAGGAAGAGGTTCTGGCGGAGCGGCGCCAACTGGATGGATCTTTGTCCTGGAGACCAGCAATCTGCACCTCTCGGCGCAACAAGCTTTGACCACCTATCGTCAGCGGGATGGGGTAGATGGGGCCATACGGGTGCTGAAAGAGCTCATCGAAGTGCGCCCCATCCGTCATTGGAACCCTCAACGGGTGAAGGCTCATGTCTTCTTATGCCTGGTCGTCTACCTGATCCTGATGGTGATCCAGTATGTATTGAGAAAAATGGGGGTCACCAAGCGCCTGGACAAGGTGCTGCGGGCCCTCCATGAAGTTCGGCTAGTGGTCACACGGGTTTCCTTAGCTGGCCTGGAGGAGCTTGACTACCAAGTCACTGATTTATCCGCTGAAACAAGGACTTGGCTCACTGCTCTCGGCGTTGATCTGCTGAGTTTACCCGCTGGCTAAACCAACTGTCAAATTCGGGTAATAGAATCAGCCCTTCTTCTCTATCGTTGTCCGGCTTGCCTGCCTTGAAGGAGGTCATTTAAAGAACCATGTCAACCGTTCTCGTCACAGGTGGAGCTGGTAACATCGGCTCGTTCATCGTGGACCAACTGGTCGAGTTGGGGCACTTTGTGGTGATCGTGGACAACTTCTACAATAGTACTATCCGCTACATCCAGCCACACCTGGAGGCTGGTAAGGCCGCTCTGGAAGTATGCGACATTGCTAACTTCCGGCCGTTGTCCCGGGTTTTTGACAAGTACCGGCCCGAGTACGTCTCACATCAGGCCTCTATCATGATCATGGATTCCCAGAAGTTTCCCTTTGAGGCTATTGACGTCAATATCAAAGGCACTTTCCACGTCATTCAGTGTTGCATTGACGTGGGTGTAAGGCGGATCACCTTCGCCTCGTCGGCGTCGGTTTTTGGGAATCCCCGCTACGTCCCGGTGGACGAAGAGCACCCGTTCGACAACGAAACCCTGTACGGTGCAACCAAAATAGCCGGCGAGGCACTGTTCAAAAGCTGGGCCTACTCACACGGCTTACCCTACATCGGCTTTCGCTACTACAACGTGTACAGTGAGCGGCAAGGGTTGGGAGCTTTCTACACCCAGGTCTTCCAGAAATGGATCATCAAGATCCAGAGAGGCGAGCCAATCCAGATCTACGGCGACGGCGAACAAACGATGGACTTGATCCACTCAGAGGATGTGGCGCGAGCCAACATCATGGCCTTGTTCAACGAGTCAGTCAGCAATGAACTGTTCAACGTCGGAACTGGCATCGAAACCAGCCTCAACCAGCTCAAGGATCTGCTGTTCCAGAAGATGGGGCGGGCAGTAGCGGTTGAGCGATTAGAATACGATAGCCATCTGGTTCGTCGGCGAGTGGCTTCGACCGAAAAGATCCGTCGCATGCTAGGGTTTGTGCCTCAGGTGACGCTTGAAGAAGGGATTGACCGATACATTCGTGGTCTACAGCAATAGACGGGCGGTTTGGCCCCATGCGTGAAGAGCACTGTCATGGCAAATGAGGAGGTACGTTCATGCTCTACAACAGGCGCGTGGTTCATCTCAGGGCACCACTGCGGGTAAGCTTCGTCGGCGGGGGAACGGACTTCCCGGAATACTATCGCCGGCGAGCCGGGCACGTGGTATCGGCTACGATAGATGTCTTCGTCCACGTGACGATCAAGGATATGTTCGACACCAACGTGCGGGTCCATCATTCTATCATTGAGACGGAGCCGATAGCCAGCCGCATCTCTCACGCCTACTGCCGGGCAGCGCTGGAGCGGTATGGCCTGTTCAAGGGGATCGAGATCGTTATTACCTCAGACGTGATGACCACCGGGTCCGGCTTGGGTGCTTCGTCGTCGCTGATGAGCGCACTCATCCTGGGCTGCGCGGCTCTGCACAACCAGGATGTCGGCAGTTTGCAAGAGTTTGCCGAGGCAACCTATATCCTGGAGAAACTCGCAGGCACGGTGGGGGGCCTTCAGGATCAGTACGCAGTCGTTTTCGGTGGGTTGAATTCCATCTCGTTCAACGCTGACGGTGTCCACGTTGAGCCACTTCGGCTCGACCGAACGGTTGAGGAGGAGCTGGAGAGCCGAACCTTTCTGGTGTTCACGAATCTTGCTCGTAGTTCGGTCCCTATCCAATCACAGCTTGTCCAGAGTATTGAGGCCCAGGATCACAATCGGTACCTGGACAAACTGTACGACCTTTCCCGTGCTTTCAAGGCAGAGTTGTCTTCACCCACAGTGGACTTCCGGCGCCTGGGAGAGATAGTCCATGAAAGTTGGGAATTGAAGAAAGCAGTGAGCCCAGAAAGCACGAATCTATATGTGGATGAGTTATACGACTACCTGCGCAAGAACGGCGTGATTGGCGGAAAAGTGACCGGTGCGGGCGGTGGTGGTTTCTTTTTGGCCCTTGCAGAAGACCCTGCTGCTAAACAGGCGATCATGCACAATCTGTATCCCAACTACATAGCGATGGACGTGAGATTTCATCCCAAGGGCACAGAGATTCTATGGAAGAATTTCTAGGTATCCTCTTTGCTGGGGGTAGGGGCACACGACTGGGGCTGATCACGCAATACATCTCGAAAGCCTTTGTGCCGGTGTACGACCGCCCTGTCTTCATGTATCCATTGGCGCAACTGGAAGCATCGAGGTACATCACGGAAATCATCATTCTTACCAACGAGGAAAACGATGCCAGGTTGAGGCAGTTGGGCTATCGAACGATCGTGCAGGACGACGCTTTGGTACACGACATGTTTTCTGGTCTACAGTTCATCAAGAGCAGGTTGAAGACAGACAAGCACTTCGTCCTGATGCCGTGTGATAATATTTCCGACCTTGTCATAGATCAGACGATTCAACTCTTTCTAGAGCGGGACGTCGAAGTGTGTTTCAACGTGGTGCGTATTCCGGACCGACAGAAACTGAGCCAGATGGGCGTCTTTGATCCCGAGACACAACATATACGCTACAAGCCCTTGCCACCTACCTCGGAATGGGGAGTGGTGGCTCCATACGTAGTCAGGAATGACGTCGTCCTGCCTGCCGGGACTACTGACGAAGCAATCAATCAGACACGGTTTACTTGGATGGAGCACAAAGGATACTGGTTTGATGTGGGTGACGCTAGAAGCCTCGTGGAGTGTACAGTCTATGTAGCTGAACGGGCTGCACGCGGCAAAGACATAACCCCAGTAGCAGGGAGATGGCACAGTGATCGAAGGTGACAAGATATTGCTCCGCCCAGTCAGGACAGATGATCGTGACAAGACATTGGCCTTGCGAATGGATTTCGAGACTAACAAATCGTATATGGGTTTCCCTTATCCTATCAACGAGTTTAGTGAAGAGCGATGGATAGCCGGACTGTACCCCGAGGGCCAGAGAACACGAATAGATTTCGCCATCGAAGAGAAAGAGACCGGGGCTTTTGTCGGCTTGATTAGTGTAAAAGAGTTAGATGCGCTCCACCAGAGAGCTGCTTTTGGGATTTTGCTTGGGAGGGAATTCTGGGGGAAGGGCTATGCCAAAGATGCAATGGTGCTGTTCTTTCGTTACTTGTTTGAGGAGATTAACATCCACCGTATCTATCTCCAGGTTCTGATGAGCAATGAGCGCGCTATTGCTTTGTATGAACGTTTTGGCTTCAAACGCGAAGGGGTTTTGCGCCAACACCACTTTCAGGGTGGCCGCCTCCAGGATGTTCTGCTGATGGGCTTGTTGCGTGAAGAGTTTGAGGCGCTGAATTCCAGGGAGTAAGGGTATCCATGAACGTTGTGATCATGCAACCGTTCTACCTGTTTCTCCGCAAGCACTTCCATCAAGTGTACCGTGCAGATACATACGTGTTCTACGACGACGTGCAATTCGTGAAGCATGGGCATCACAACCGCAATCGGATCAAGGGACCGAATGGCTACGTATGGCTAACAGTGCCTGTGAGGCACACCGGCAGGTTCGGTCAGCTTATCAAAGACGTGGAAATCGACAATAGCAAGAATTGGCGACATAAACATTGGGAGAGCATTCGACAATGTTACTCAAAGGCCCCTTTCTTCAAACAATACGCTGATTTCTTCCAGGGCTGTTATGAACAGGAATGGACAAGGCTGTGTGATCTGAACATATACTTGATTACACATATCTCAGCGATGCTAGGAATTACGGGAGTGAAGTTTCTGCGTTCGTCCGAATTGGGTGTTCCAGAAGAGAATCCTACCCAGCGGTTGATTGACATCTGTGAACACCTGGGGGCAACGAGGTACATCATTGGCACGAGGGCGAAAGAATATATGGAAGAAGATCGTTGGTGCAAGTCGAGTGTCATCTTGGAATGGTTTGAGCCGACATATCCTCCATACCCACAGCAGTGGGGAGATGAGTTTCTGGAGTATTGTGCCATTGTTGATCTGCTTTTCAACTGCGGGCTGGAGGCACGGGAATACATTTGGGGTGAGAAGTTCATTCAATACCAGCAGGGCTTGAAGAACCGATGAGAATCTTAGTCACCGCTGGGACATGGTCTGGGGGTACACAAGATTTCTGCATCCGTGCCTTTCAACAACTCGGTCATGAGGTAAAAGTAGCCAGAGCGCCAGATTTGGATCAATTCCGGAGGAGGAAGGTACTTTGGCGGAGGCTGCTGTATTTCAGCCCTCTTGATAGGTGCGTCGTGCGCTCATATTGGATCGAGTTCAATCGGGAGGTGAAAAGCGTGGCGATATCTTTCAAACCAGACTTATTCTTTACAATCAACGAGATGTACCTCTGGCCTGAAACCTTGGATTTCATAAAGGTTCGGATTGGCTGTCCGCTTGTCTGCTGGGTCGCGGATGATCCTTTTGACTCTGTCCGCTTCACCTGTTTTCCCGTGAATTTGACTCGTTTTACACATCTGTTTGTGGGCGAGCCCATGTGGATACCCCAGGTCAGGATGGTGGCGAAGCCGAGGGTGCTCGAATGTCTCCATGGAGGTGCGGATACCGATATTTTTCATCCTGTGTCGGTTACCAAGCAGGAGCGTAGCAGGTACTCGGCTCCGCTAAGCTTCGTAGGCACCGGCTATGGCGGGATGTCCGAGGGGTTCTACAGAGCTCTTATCGTTGACAGTGTCATGGAGTATGGTTTGAAGGTATGGGGGCTGGGTTGGGAAAGGCACTTTGGATACTTTCCAAGACTGAGAGAAACTTGGCAGGGAAGGGCAGTCTCTTTGGATGAGGCGAACATCATTAACCAGGTGTCGCAAATTCTCTTGAATATTTCCCACCCACAAACGTTCACTGCAATGCAGCAGAGGACCTTTGAGATCGCTGCGTCTGGAGGATTTCAATTGGCAGATCGGCGTACAGAGATAGACAAGCTCTTCCCAGGCGGGGAGATTGTGCAGTTCTCATCGTGCGATGAGCTATCCGAGAAAGTTCGATATTACCTGGATCATCCGGAAGAAAGAAGGCAACTTGCGGCCGCCGCCAGACAAATCGTTCTGACCAAGCACACTTTCAAGCATCGGATGCAGACCATGCTGGAACTGGTGGAATAAACGATGCCGTTCAAGCAGTTGGTGGGGGCTTGGCTGGTGGGTCCCGCGTATTTGGAGACCTTGTGATGAGATCTGAGTCTGCTCTACTCTATCGTTGTCCCTCGTGTCTGGGGGAACTACAATTGTCTGTTCATCGGAAGCAGGGGGGCGAAATTTGGGACAGTTGGCTCCAGTGTGGGGTATGTCAGTTGGACTATCCTATTGCCGACGGGATGCCATTCTTCGGGCTGAACAAAAGCAAGGCAGTCGCCCGACAACAGGAGATGGACGCGGAACAGGACTGGAACTTCGTGAGGACTTCGCTGGAAGAGCATTTGGAGTATGGGCGGGTTCAATTTCCACGGACGAATGTCGTCATCTGCCATCTCAAGGATACATTCCTGGCAAAAACGCCAGGGCCTTTGGCGCTTGACGTGGGTGCGGGTGCTGGGGCCATCTCATATCTGTTGTCCCGGCATGGGTTCAGGACGATAGCCACGGAGCTTGGCCCTGAGAACCTAGCCGTTGGAGAGGCATATAGCCGGGCAGCCTGGTTTGAGCGCGCCGTGACCGACGTAGAGGTATTGCCTTTCGGCGGCGATCTCTTCGATCTGGTGTTCTGCAAAGAACTTGCGCACCACATGGACGATTTGGCAGCATTGTTTGATGAACTGGCGAGGGTCTTGAAACCGGGGGGGGGTCTGGTCGTGATTGAACCATTCAAGCCTCGCTTCTCGCTCTTCAGCAAATCGCAGGACTACGATCAGGCCAAGGAAACCGGGCTTGCTCATCAGGACTACCGCCTTTCCGTTTATCTGTCAGCGCTGGAAGCCGCCGGCTTGCCGGTTCATGAGATGTCCTTGATCGTATCCAGAGGACGACGGTACCCCAGGGTTGTTCAGTTCTACCGTGCCTTAGAAAAGCTTGTCGGAGCCGATAAGTGGAGCAGGGGAATGTGGTTCAAGAAGCTGATTTCGTGGTTCTTTGGTGGCAGTGTGACTGTAATCGGAATTAAAGAGGACGAGCGACGTGAACGAGGCTCGATGAGGAGCCGCCTTCGGGAGATACAGGTGATCTCCCCGGAACGGCTTTCGCGCTTTCGGGACGAGATAGAGTACGTCAAAGACAACATCGGCCCCTTCATTCAACTTCTAGACCAGGTCTACGAAGATGCATCGTGAAGATAGCGTTTCTTGAGGACAGGCTTATGTCTGAGCTGATCAGTATTGTGGTGATCGGTCGCAACGAGGAAAAGAACATCGCTCGTTGCCTGGAGTTATGCCTGGCGTGCGACTGGGATAACAAGGAGATTATCTATTGCGATAGCGAATCCACTGATGCAACTGTGGAGATCGCCAGGCGTTATCCGGTGCGGGTCATTGTCCACAAGAATGAGAGAAAAAACCCATCTATTGGACGCAACATTGGCCTGCGGGCGGCAAGAGGCGATTACGTCTACTTTATTGATGCGGATATGGTTCTGGAGAGAGAGTTCCTCAAGGCAGCTTTCCCGGTGCTGGTTTCCCACGAAGTGATCGCCTGCGTGGTCGGAAGACGCCTGGAGACACGATTGGATAACTTCTATGTGAGACTCATTGACTCAAGCTATCACAATTATGGCAGACCCGGTGAAGTAGATAGTCCATCAGGCGGAGGTGGGCTGTTCAAGCGCAAAGCCCTACTCGAAGCGGGGGGATATTTTGAGCGGTTTAATGCCTCTGAGGAGCCAATCCTGGGCCAACAACTGCACAGGCTGGGGTATAAGATTGTCTTGATCGACGTAATCATGGCCTATCACGATGTGGGCGTTCATACCCTACGCCAGTATGTATGGTTTCGGGCGCGCCAGGCGCGGCAACTTGCCAATGCCCTGATACTTCGAGAGAGGATTGACAGGCCTGCCTATAGACTAGCACAGAAGCACGTGATCGAGTTTCTGTTGATGGTGCTTTGGGTTGCCGGGTTTGTCCTTGAGGGATCATACCGACCATTGCTGGTAGGTGCATCTGGCTTTGTCCTTCTCACATGGCTGGCCTGGAAATATACCCGCCTGAGTGGCCATCCCAGGCGTAACGTCTTCTTTTTCCACGAGTTCATCCTGGGCAAACCCCTGCACATCGTCTTTCAGATGTATTACTTGTTCAGGATGCTCTTGATACGAGACCAACCCAGCAACCGTCCAGATGGGCAAATCATCTCAGATACAGGAAATCCAACGGTGGGGCGATGAAACGAGTACTGACTAGAGTGTTGAAGGGCTTTGGATTCTCAGAGTACTTTGTGTGGCTATTCTTGCGAGAGCTCAGACTGCTGAAGGTCCGCGTCTTTGCTACGCTCTCTCTGAGGCAGCGTGCGGCGATCAGACGTGCTCGCAATATGACTGGTCTGAGAATCAATTTGGCCTGTGGACACTTTGCCAGCGAGGGTTGGATTGGGATAGATTGCTCATTCCAGTCAAAGGCCGATTGGTATCTGGATCTGCGAGCCGGTCTCCCGTTGGCCGACCAGAGCTGCAGCTATTTATTCTGCGAGCACTTCCTGGAGCATCTGGCTTATCCAGAGGAAGTACAGCGGTTTCTGACCGAGTGTTACAGAGTCTTGGAGCCAGGGGGGATATTGCGGATGATTGTGCCGGATGCCGGGAAGTTTGCGCGGGCCTACGCGGCCGGCGATAACTCTTTTCTGCACGAGGCTTCTCCTGACTCAAGGTCGCCGATGGAAGCACTGAATCTGACCTTCCACGGCGTTCCCTTGGGCGAGCATCACTATGCTTATGACTTTGATACACTAGCAAAGCTTCTTCAAGGAATGGGATTCTGCCAAGTGGTGTTGTGTGAGTGTGGGAAAGGCAGTTTGGCCAGCGCGCTTGATCGGCAGGACATTCCAAGAGTTTTGGAATCGCTCTATGTGGAGGCCATCAAATAGGGAGGTTATTTGATGTTCCCATCCAAGATTGAGAAAGCCGGACGGATCGCGAAAATCCTTGCAATAAACCTTCTCCTTTTCCCGCTGAATCTGCAAAGCTCGCGGAGATTCCTGCGTCACATTTACGCCTTTAATCCGATTGATACTTCTTCCTCAAGCCCTGTTAAGACAAGAAGTGTGTTCGATTTGTTTGAAGATGCCTCTCGTTTAGATGTGGCTCTCAAGAACTTGCGCTTGCAATACGGTAACATGAGCTACGAAGAAATCTATACGGTAGCACTTATCGTCAAGTGTATGCGGCTCAAAACTATCTTTGAGTTTGGAACCCTCGATGGCACAACGACTTTACAGATGGCAGCAAACAGCCCAGATGAGACCAGGATTTATACTCTGGACTTGCCGTCACGGGAGGTTGAGACAACGTATCCGATTGGCACTTCTGAACTGGACCTGGACCTGCCATCCGTGCCATCTGGTATCAAGTTCCGAGATTCTCCAGAGGCGGCAAAGATCACGCAGCTTTATGGCGACTCTGCAGTGTTTGATTATACACCCTACTATGGACAAATGGATTTGATCCTCATTGATGCTTCGCATGAGTATGACTATGTCAAGAATGATACAGGACAAGCCATGAAAATGCTTCGGAAGCCAGGGGTTATTCTATGGCATGACTATCTCCGTGCTCCAGGTGTAACACGATACGTTGATGAGATTGCTCACCACGTGCCCGTATATCATCTTTCCGAAACTTCTCTGGCTATGTACCGGGCTTTGGGGGGATGAGAGTATAGTGTGATTACAAATCACGGTAATATGAGCGATCCATGACGCTTGGTAAGCGCTTCTACAGCTTGCTAGGTGCACGCAATCAGATGCTTCTCGACCGTATGCGCTATCAGTTCAGGTTGCTGCCGAGGATTAACCGCAGACGCCTCGCTCATATTTGCTACCCCCAGGCCTACAAAGCCGCCGTTACCATCTCCGCAGACTTTGAGCTAGCCTGGGCCTGGCGCTATGATAAGCGAGTGTCGAATCCGCTGGAGTATGCTCAACGCCGAGCACAGCGGGCACGGCGCAGCTTTCCCGAACTCCTGGTTCTCTTCGACTGCTACGAGATCCCTGTCACTTGGGCCGTGGTGGGACATCTGTTCTTGGAGCGTTGTGAGCGGCAGAACGGTCGGCCTCACCCGGAGATCCTGCGGCCGCCGTATTTCGAGAACGAGCACTGGCGCTACACTGATGGTGACTGGTTCGATGCCGACCCGTGTTCGGATTATCAGCACGCTCCAGACTGGTACGCGCCCGATCTGATCCGGGCGATTCTTTCGGCAAAAGTGGAGCACGAGCTCGCCTGCCACACGTTTTCGCACATTGACTGCTCGGATGCGCATTGTCCACCGGAGGTAATGGACAGCGAGTTGGCCGAGTGCAAGCGCGTGGCCGAGGCGTGGGGCATCGCATTCAAATCATTTGTCTTCCCCGGTAACCTGGTGGGAAACCGGGCCAGCCTAAAACGGTATGGTTTCGCTGCCTATCGCTGGCACAGCGGCTACGAGTTGGACGTGCCTCGGCAGGACAAACTTGGCCTCTGGCAGATTCCCGGTGGAGTATGCTGGGAGAAGCCGGAGGGATGGCCGGTGGATGCCTGGATTGGAGCGTTGTGGCGTTGTGTGGATCGGGCGCTGGAGACGCGCACGGTGCTCCATTTCTGGTTTCACCCTTCGTGTGAGCCGATCAACATGGAGGCGGTCTTTCCGGCCCTGTTGGACCATGTTGCAGCACAGCGCAGCGATCTGTGGCTGACGACAATGGCAGGTTTGGTGGACTGGCTCACTTCGGTGGGCGAGTAAGAGGTCTGAGAGGTCTTGGGCTTGAGCGTGACATGAACCCTACCTTGCACTTACGGTCTTTCCTGGAAGAACATCCCCGGTTTCGAGCCAAACTGAGAAAAGCGCGTTTCGCCCTCTGGAGTCAGAAGGTCGCCTTCAGGTCTAAGCTGCGCCGCGTAAACCTGGACCCAGGCCGTGTGTTGTGGATTGACCCGCGCAGGATTACAAACGTTATAGTCGGTCCCATGAATTGGGACAGGTATGACAAGCTCCATGCAATTGGCAGGATAGTTGGAGGCGACTGGGATCTGAACACCATGCCTTTTGAGGACCTGAATGCATACCGGGCCTTCAAGGCGAGGTTTGTTCACGGAGCGCGGTGGGAAGATACAAGCTACTACGAAAGTATCGTAGCGCAAGTAGGCCAGGGAGCGCGACCTTGGGGAGTGTCTGACAAGGATGGTCTGATCAAGCAACTATCCTATCTGGATCGCCTTTTTGAGGAGATCGGAGAACATGGGTATAAAACGCAGCAGCAACTTCTAGGGGAAAGTAACTCGCTGCGTACTTTTGATGAAGTAACAGTTCGTATTGGACGGAACGGGGAGTTTCTTTTCGAGGACGGTAGGCACCGGTTAGCTATCGCGAAGATATTGGGTCTGCCGAAGATTCCGGTGATAGTTAGCTGGCGACATAGAGAGTGGTACCTATTCAGAGCTCAAATCTTGGACTATGCACAGCGCTATGGGGGCAAGGTTTACCAACCGATTACACATCCGGACCTTTCTGACATCCCTGCACTGCACGGGGATACTCGCTTTCGGCTCATCAAATCGAGCATGCCTGTCAAAGGCGGGGCACTTTTGGATATTGGAGCACACTGGGGATACTTCTGCCATAGATTTGAGTGTGAAGGATTTCATTGCTATGCTGTAGAAAAGAGTTCTCAAGATTTCTACTTTCTCAATAGGCTGAGAATAGCAGAGAACAGGAGATTCACTGCTGTCCACGCAGACATCTTTGAGTTCTGGGAGAAAAACGAATTCGATGTGGTGTTGGCCCTGAACATCTTCCACCATTTCCTGAAAACGGCAGATGAGTATGAAAAGCTGGTGCAGTTCCTTCGACGGCTTAGGATCAGGGTAATGTTCTTTGAAGCCCACCTGCCGGACGAAGCCCAGATGCAAGGGGCTTATCGGAACTTCAATAATGAGGAGTTTGTTAGGTTCGTTGCCCAAAGCACTGGCTTGACTCAGTGGGAGTGTATCGGCTATGGAGAAGGAGGCCGCCCGATCTACGAGCTCACCAGAAGTTGAGGCAAATCCCCTGGGTCAGGGGTATGGCTATCCAGGTTTCTGGATGGACTTCAGTTAAACAGCAATGTGGATATGCCCTCGGGTGTGTACTTTGTCGGGCGCAAGCACGCGTGAGGAAGAAAAATAGCGATGCATCTGCCAGCCCAACTTCAGCAGTTGTTAGGCAGCGAATGTTCCCTGAATCCTGAGGGAGGAGAAACATTGAGAGATTTGGTCGGCTGACTGTTGGTCTTGCTCGTGAGGATATTGAACTGCTGCTTGACGTGCAATCTGAGCACCGCGACACCATCGCGAGGTATCTGCTTGAGCGTCGCAAGGATGCTCCAACATTCTATCTAGACCTGGGATGGGTTGACGAAAGAATATTGAATCCTTACGTGTATGCCAACGTGCTCGAAGATTTGGGGTTTGAGTGCATAAAGCTTAGGCCGACGTATTTCAATTTGCCTGTGTGGGCAGCTCCATTGTGGTCTGTTGCCTGTACAGTCCCTTGGGTTTTGCTCAGGATATTCCCGGCCTTCGAGCTGAGTGGAGAGAGGCGTAGAGTGTGAATTGGCTGACACGGAGTTCCGCACAATGACCTTGGATCGAAACTACTCGGCCTTTGTTCTAAGCCTGTTCGACACCGGCCTGGGTGCCATACGCAGCCTGGGGCGGGTGGGCATCCGAGTGATCGGGTTGGATTCCGACCCCAAGATGCCGGGCTTCAGGTCACGCTACTGTACCGCAAAATTGTGCCCGAATGCGGTGCACCAACCGGATGAACTCGTACGCTTCTTGCTGGGCGAAGGCAATCGGCTGGATCAACCTGGCATTCTGTTCCCTGCTTCCGACGCCTTTGTGCTATTCCTCTCCCGTTATCGGGAAGACCTGAGTGCTTATTTCCGCTTTGCCCTTCCCCCGGCTGATGTGTTGGAAGCAATCGTCAACAAGCGCCGACAGTACGATCTGGCCGAGCAGGTAGGCACCCCGTACCCGCGCACCTTCTATCCCGAAACAATGGAGCATGTACAACGCATCAAGGAGGAGGTGGAATACCCGGCTTTCATCAAACCCTACTATGGCTACCTCTGGCGCGGGAAGTTTGGGGGAATACATAAAGGATTTAAGGTGCACACGCCCCAAGAACTGGTGGAGCGGTTTGAGGAAATACTCCCCACAGGCTTGCAGGTCATGGTTCAAACCATCATCTTGGGGCCTAATACCAATCACTTCAAAGTCAATGTGTACATGAGTACAACGGGTGAACCCCTGGCGATGTTCACGCTACGCAAGATCCGTCAGTATCCTATTGAGTTTGGGGTAGGCACGGTGGTGGAAAGCCTGCGCTTCCCAGAACTGGTTGATTTAGGGCTACATTTCTTCCGAAGCATTGGCTATCGTGGCATCGGCTCCATCGAGTTCAAGAAGGACGAGCGCGACAGCAAACTCAAGATGATCGAATTGAACCCACGCCTGTGGCAGCAGAACATCCACGCTACGGTCTGTGGGATCAATTTTCCGCTCATACAGTACCTGGATCTGACCAACCAGGCTCCACACCCTCAAACCGAGTTTGTCGAGGGAATCAAGTGGCTAGACGCAGTGGCTGATTTCCAGGCGTTCTGGGACTACTTCCGTCGCGGTGAACTATCACCCTGGGCCTGGCTGCGCTCGTGGGTGGGTACCAGGGCCTTTGCTACCTTTGCCTGGGACGATCTGGGTCCATTCCTGCGGGCGAATGAGTATGGTTTGAAGTATTTGAGATTACCGTTGTACCTGCTGAGGCATCGAAAATGACGCCGAAGAAGCTGGTGATCCTGGGGGGCGGGAGTCTGAACACGCCAGCCTTCTTCGCAGCACTGGCTCATCATAGCGGTCTGGTGTGGGACGAGATCTGTCTGATAGACCGCTCTGAAGAGGCGGTGGAAATAGTGGGACGGTTTTGCCGCTCCATCGTTGAGCGGTCAGACGTCCCGGTGACAGTGACCTGGGAGACGGACGTTGCCCGAGCGGTGGCTGGTGCCCAATATGTTCTGAACATGATCCGCGTGGGAGGGATAGAGGGCCGGATTGAGGATTGCCGCAACCTGGCGTTGAGCGGGATCGTCGGTCACGCAGCGAGCTATGCCGAAGCTATCCCCAACATCCCCGCCACCCTCGATCTCATCCGCAAGATCGGCACGGTCGCACCAGATGCGGTCTTCGTGAACTTCGCCAACCCGGTCAGCCTCCTCTGCGAGGCTATAGCCGCTGCCAACTCCATCACCTGTATCGGCATCTGTTATCACGCCTTCTTGATGCGTGATGATGTTGCGTCGCTGCTGGGGGTACAACCGCAACAGGTGCACGTGGAGTATCTCGGCCTTAACCATCTGGGCTGGGTGACCGATGTGCAGGTGGACGGTCATAGCCAGATGAGCCGCCTGGTGAACACGATGATCACACGAAGGGTCAAAAAATACAACTACCAGCTCATCCGACCGTTCGGGCTGATCCCCATTGATCACGCCTTCTCGCTGTACCGCAAGGGTGAGGTGCTCTATGTGCGGCAAAAGGGCATCCGGGGCAGCCTGCAGGATGTGCTATTCAAGTACGTTGTCGCCGATGGTCACGCGGCGCGGTTGCGCAGGGAACGAGACGAGCTTAAGGAAGCCATCCGGACAGGCAGGAGCAAAGTCCTCGACCTCCTGAAAGCGAGAGCCCCCTGGTATGAGACATGTATCGTGCCTTTTCTGGCTGCTCTGGACTCCGGCCGGCCGCGCGAGTTCATCGTCACATGGAGGCACGAAGGGCAGATGCCTGGCTTGCCTGTGATCACGGCTGAAAGCACTGCTGTGGTCGAGGGGCGGCAGGTGCGGAACGCCATGGTCTCTGCCAGCCTGCCAGAGTTTGCAGTGGCCTGGCTGCAGCAGGTACGCAACAGCGAGCACTTGCTTATCCGTGCCATTCGAGAACAATCGTTTGACACGGCGCTTCAGGCGCTGGCGATTCACCCCAATGTAGCCTCGGTGCAACACGCCGAGCGGTTCCTGCAACATTACTTTCCCTTGGGGGCACAAGATAGTGTATGACCTGCTAGGTGTAGCCGATTTGGGATCAGATTGCACACTGATTGCATTGCCAGAGCGGGCTCTGCCAGGTGAGAGGTGGGGGCAGAGCGCCCATTTCAAGGTCACCGGCAAGCGGTTTGAAGCCGTGTACCTAGAGCATTCGCGGGAAGCACAATCCTGCTATTCTGAGGGCGACCTGCATGTCTTCGTTGTTGGTGAAGCCTTCGCCAGTGCCCAGTGGCCGGGGGGCGGGACCCGTCCGGCGGGCCCACTCGCGGGACGCGACATCCTGAAGCTCTGCCACCGCAACCCGGCTCATTTCTTGCGGGCTCTGAAAGGCAACTTCACATTGGTGATGGTGGACCAGGCACAGGGACGATGCACGCTGTACAACAGCCGCTTTGGCATCTCGCCTTTCTACTACGCGCTCGATGGCAGCAAGTTTATCTTCTCCACCGGTCTGGCTGCCGTTGCAGCTTGCCTCTCGTCCAGGCCGGAGATAGACCCGGCGGCGGTGGCCGAACTGGCGCTCTTCAACTACCCATTGGGGGATCGAACCTACTTCCGGCAAGTCAAGATGCTGCGGCCGGCCGAGATCGTCCGAGCCAGTGCCACCGGTCTGCAGCGAGAAACGTGGTGGGATGTACGAACGCTGTACGACGCGTCGCTTTATCCCAGTCGCCAGGCATTGGAGGTAGGAAGCGAACTGTTCCACAAAACGGTCAATGACCTGGCCTGCCATGTACCACGGATCTGCATGTCGTTCACATCCGGCTTCGATAGCCGGGCGATGCTGGCCGTGCTGGAAAAGGACCAGGCTGGCCTGCTGGGATATTCCTTTGGGATTCCAGGGAGTCTGAATGTTGAGATCCCGGAGCAGATTTGTGCCCGTCTCGGCGTGCCCTTCCATCCGATCCACTTGGACGGCAAGTACGAGCGCGTCTTCGACGAATATGCCTTCCGGGCAATTCTACTTTCCGATTGCCTCTCCACTGTGGAGCGGGCCAACTACCCGTATGCCTTTGAGAAGCTGGCTGACTTTTCGCCAGTGGTGATTACCGGATTGTTTGGCAGTGAGCTGATGCGCACTTTTCAGAACGTCGGACATATCGTCAGTGCTAATCTGGTTCGGCTGAACCTAGTGGCCGACTCGTGCGCCGAATTCAGGCGAATTCTCACCACGCCGGGTGCGGCCGGCTACTTTGTGCCGAAGCTACTCCGCCAGGCCGCAGAAGAGGTCGAGGCCGACGTATCAGCGGCGCTCGTCGAGCCGTTTGGCGATATGCTGCCCGACCGACGATTTTACATGTTTCTGCTGACTGAGGGCCTGCGTAAGTACTTCGGGGCCGAGGTACACATGGAGCGGCCCTGGGGCACCAATCGTTTCCCCTACCTGGATGACGAATTTGTTGAGTTTATCTTCCGGGCACCCTTTGCTGGTGTGTACTCTCGTACCCTGAAGCCAACAGTGGAAAATCGTTTCCGTTCACAGTATTTCTATGCTTACGTGATCCGCAGATATCGGCCAGGACTCCTTGAGGCTCCCACGGACCACGGCTATCCACCGGGGGATGTGCTCGCCCCACTTGCTCTACTCAGGATTGGGCCAAAGTTTCTATACTGGCGCTGGAAACGCAGGCGGATAGGGTATCGGGAATTCAAGACAGAAGAGTGGACGGAGGCCTTCTACTACCGACATCTTTTTACGAAGACAATGCAGGATGACTTGTTCTCCGAGAAGCTAGAAAAGGATTTCCGGAACGGCGCGTGGAAGACGCATCGCCTGGAGTTTGCAAAGGCCGCATCGCTCAAGCTGTGGTTGGAGATGGTGGATATCTGACGTAGAGGGTGGTGGACCGAGGGCGATCTTGGCGAGAATTGCTCTTCTTTCTAACTATCCAGCCGACCATGCCACATTCACCGGCGGGGTAGAGACAGCAACGGCGGCTCTGCTGGAAGGACTGCGGGCTTACCAGAACGAGTTCGAGTTCCACATCGTCAGCGTATCCTGCTCGATCTCTAAGGATGTGCATGAGGAACGGGATGGTTTCTGGTTTCACTTTTTGAGTATTCCCCACCGCCCATGGTTGCGACCACGGTTCCCTTCTCGGGTCTTCAAGGCATACCGCGAACTGCAGCGCATAAACCCTGAGCTAGTTCACTGTCAGGGCAACATGACCCTGGGGTTGGCGGCAGTTTTTAGTGGCTATCCTCGCGTGTTTACTGTGCACGGGATCCTTCGGCACGAGGCCAAAAAACGCACTGGCTGGGAGTTCTGGAGTGCAAATGTGGACGCTCTTATCGAAAGGTACGTGCGTCGTCATTTCGATGCGTTCATCTGCATTTCAAGTTATGCAGCCCATGTGGTGGGCGATGGACGGTTAACCTTCTCTATTCCTAACCCTGTGCGTTCTCTATTCTTTCAAGTGTCTCCTCGTGCCGCGCTTCAGGAAGGCTCTTATTTCTTGTTTGTCGGCGTGTTGGCCCCTCTCAAGCGGCCCGCTGACCTGCTGCTGGCCCACGCGGAACTACGCCGTCAGTTTCCTGCCCTGGAGACCATGTTCTGTGGCGAAACAGAAGATGCTGGCTATGTCAGAGCCATGCACCAGACACTTGCTGAGAGGAAAATCGAGGGTGTGCGCTTTCTGGGACGTGTAAGCCAGGAGAGGGTGGCCGACCTACTGAACGGTGCTATAGCCCTGGTCTTGCCTTCAGCCCAGGAAAATGCGCCGATGGTCATTGCCGAAGCCATGGCTGCCGGTGTTCCCGTCGTTGCGACCCGTGTGGGCGGCATACCCGAAATGGTAAAGCATGGCGAAACTGGGCTGCTGTACGAAGCAGGCAACGTGCGCGAGCTGACGTACTGCCTAAGCCGATTGCTGTTGGAACCACTTCTACGAAATCAGTTGGGACACCAGGCCAGAAAGGTGGCGCAGACCACCAACTCACCAGCACAGGTGGCTGCGGCTACGGTGGCGGCCTACCGGCAGTTGCTCAATGAATAAGCTATCCTCAAGAAACGATGCCCCTCAATCAAAGAGCGAGGACATGTCATCAGGCCTACGTTTGCTCCACGTGGGTCCACTGCCACCGCCATGGAGTGGAATGGGTGTTTCTTTCCAGCATTTCCTGACTTCTACTCCCGTTGGTGCTCAAGCCAATTGGGTGATTAATACCTCTCGTGGCGTCTTGCCTGGTAACCCTGGTCGGCCCAAGATACCGACGCCGGGGCGAATAATGCGTCACGCGCGTCTGGCAATTCAGGTAATGCAAACGACCCGGCAACATGGGGTTCATGTGGTTCATCTGCACGGCTCAAGCCATGATCTATCTTTTCTTGGCAACTGGCTCAGTGTAGTCGGAGCTAGATTGGCAGGCGCTCGTATCGTTTGGCATCTACACGAGGATCTTCAAGTAGTTCAGTTTCCTGGAAGAGGATTCTCGACGCGGACGATATTCTCCGCTTTGATGCTCGCTACAGATGCTCTTGCTGTGCTGACAGACAAAGATAGGCGGGTTGCTAATGCACTAGTTGCTCCGCACAAAGTGGTAGTCCTACCGGCGACCTGCAGCCCAGAGATGGTCACACTTCCTTTGGACAGAGTAGATGGCAATATCCGTGTTCTATACGTCGGATGGCTCACGCAAGCAAAGGGTATATACGACCTGCTGCGTGTTGCCCTCGCTGTATGCGAATATGTACCTGGGATTACCTTCTACGCTCTAGGCACAGGTATGTCGAGCGAGGAAACTGACTCGGTACACACGTTCGTTGAGCAGCATAACCTTCAATCGCAGGTGAAACTCTGCGGTGTTGTTACAGGAGAAGCGAAGCGCAAGATATTCGCTGAAGCTCACCTTCTCTTCATGCCAACACATTGGGACGCTTTTCCCGTGGCCGTGTTGGAGGCAATGGCAGCTGGCTTGCCGGTGCTGGGGACGAACGCAGGCGGCCTGCCCTTTATGTTGGAGAATGGCCGTGGTGCATTCCTCGCCAAAGTTGGAGACATTGCACAGATGACTGATTACCTTGTGAAATTAGCAGGGGATCGCGGTCTGCGTTTGGATATGGGCAGGGCCAACCGTGAAAGGTTCTTGGCATTCTATCACCCAGATAAAGTCGGGCAAGCGGCGGTCGATTTGTATATGCGGTTAGTGCATAGGGTCCCTGATACTGGCCGGCAACGATAAGAGTATGTGCGGCATTTGCGGTTTGTGGAATCTCGACGGCGCACCGATTGATCCAGCCCTGCTGGTGAGGATGCGAGATAGCATGGCCCACCGGGGACCAGATGGCGCCGGCTGCGTGCTCCTTGGCACGCGAGGTTCAGCTGATCCCATCCTCTTTGAGAACCCAGATATGTTCAATTCGCAATGCGCAATGCGCAATTCGCAATTCAGCCTTGGTCTGGGCCACCGCCGGCTTTCGATTATTGATCTGGAAACAGGCGACCAACCCATGTGCAACGAGGATGGCTCGATCTGGATCGTGTACAACGGGGAGATCTACAACTACCGGGAGCTGCGACGGGAGCTTCAGGCCCGAGGCCACGTCTTCCGCACTGCTTCCGACACCGAGGTCGTCATCCACGCTTACGAAGAGTATGGCGAGGAGTGCCCCACACGATTTAATGGCATCTTTGCATTTGCCATCTGGGATGCTCGGAGGCAACTGCTCTTCCTGGCCCGCGATCACTTCGGCGTCAAGCCTCTCTACTATTGCCTGCATAATGGCCGCTTTTATTTCGCCTCAGAATTGAAGGCCATCCTGTACGACCCCACCGTGCTCAGAGAACTTGACCTGGATGCACTGAACCTGTGCCTAACTTTCCGCTATACCCCGTCGCCCTGGACACTGTTCAAGGGTCTCTATAAACTCCCACCGGGCTATTCCCTGGGCGTTACATCACAGGATATCCTAGAGGCGCGATACTGGAAAGACTCGGCCACAATTGATCGGACGGTCACCGAAAATGAATGGGTGCAGCAGTTGCAGGCGACAGTGGAACAGGCGGTGGTGCGCCAGATGGTGAGTGACGTGCCCATCGGCGTCTCCCTCAGCAGCGGTGTAGACTCTAACACCGTGCTGGCACTGATGAGCCGGCATTCCAGCGGCCCGGTACGCGCCTTCACCG
>Ga0194125_10003249_pt1 | contig 26427 bp, 19 predicted proteins | sample TA2KigC250mmetaG_FD_148626 | JGI IMG/M metagenome (GOLD analysis project Ga0194125, IMG submission 148626) | Freshwater microbial communities from Lake Tanganyika, Tanzania - TA2015034 Kigoma Deep Cast 250m | ecosystem: Environmental > Aquatic > Freshwater > Lake | place: Tanzania: Lake... | reverse complement strand
GAAGGTCCTAGCGTACGAATATCAATACCATAGATATATATTATTCCGATTATCGGTAATATGAGGTTAACTGCCGAAATTAACAACGCTGATATAAGCAGTCCGGTAAAAAAATAATTAATCTGAATCCTTATTCTTCCACGTGACCTTTTCAATCTGCCAAAAACCTGCCACAGTGCATTAACAATCATGCCGAATAGAAAAACAATAAATAGATAGGTGAAATTGCTATAGATTAATCTATTTTCATCAGCAGGCTCCTCAAGACCAATGATTAAATAAGGAGATACTGCAATACAAGCCATTATAATACTGACTGCAAGTGCAGTTCTCAATTTTTTATCATGTAACGGATCTTCACCATACAGCGAAGAAATAAGGGCAAGGATGTGCCAGGGTGCCAATACACCTAAAGCATGACTCGCTCTGATCCAAAACAAAGTTATGGCAGGATTATCATTTACATAAATGATCAAAATAGCAAGAGCCCATAAACCGGCTAACAATGAGAAACTAAGCAATATTCGATTTGCAGCAGTCCTTGGATTATTGGCTATCACGATGAAGCCCACTGTCACATAAGAAAATATTGTGAATACCAGTATGTAAAAAGTTAGATCAAACACTATCTCCACCATCATTTCATAATTGCTTAATCATTATGCAAACCATTAAGATTCTTGCTTCTTGAATCAAGTTTAGAAATAACAAGCGAAGAGGTGTTGCCTCCAAATCCCCGAACATTAACCATAGCCCGGTTAACCCTGGCCACACGACCTTCAAATGGTATATAATCAAGATCACAACCTTCACTGCACTGTTCCAAATTAACTGTTGGTGTAACATAGTTATGGTCGATACTTAAAGCAGTCGCGATTAGCTGAAGCGGCCCTGACGCAGCACCCGGGTTGCCAATCATAGATTTTATAGAACTGACCGGGATATTGTAGGCCCTTCGGCCAAACAGCTCCTTGATAGCATCTGTTTCGACTTGATCAATTACCGGGTGTCCCGGTGCACAAGCGGAAATATAATCTATGTCAGATGGTCTTATGCGAGATTGATTAAGTGATTCGGACATTGCCGCTGTAAATGATTTTTTCATCCAGGATGGCGATAAAGCTGTAGATGTGCCTCCTCCTGAATATTCAGCATATATTTTTGCTTTTCTTTTTATAGCGTTATTTTTTTCTTCCATGATGACTACTCCCGCCCCTTCAGACAACACACCACTTTCACACTGAGCGTCAAAAGGTCTGCTGCCATATTCCGGCTTGTGGTTATAGCTTAGAGGAACCAACCCGACAGAACTGCAGCCGCTAATAAAAAAAGGAGACAGCGGAATATCCACCCCCCCGGCGATAACAACATCTGCTTCACCCTGGGCGATTAGGTCTGCTGCACATTGGATGCTAGTTCCTCCTGATGAACATGCTGTTGAGATTGTTAGAACATTAGTATATATTTTTACAAAGTGAGATATTGCTGAAGCAGGAGCATGAGGCGCAGCAGCGGCAAGGGCATCTGGTCTAATAAAACCACCATTGCTGAAAGACTGATACTCTCTTTGATAGATTTCCATATCCGGGCTACTGGCTCCCATATAGACAGCGCCCTTTCGTTTGGCTATATCTTCAGGAGTTAAACCGGCATCTTCAAGCGCTAACATTGCAGCTATCATCGCAAAACGGCATGCTTTTGAATCAGGTAACCAGTCCGGTAAACTGGTCAGCCTGTCTTCAATCCATTCCGGTAGAATATTTCCGGCTATATGGCAAGGACAGTCTGATTGTGCCAGTTCATCAACACGTCTTATTCCTGTCTTACCCGAGACGATAGCTTCCCAAAAAGGCTCTTTTCCAACCCCATTGGGCGCTACGGGGCCTAAACCCGTTATTACTGCTTGGTACATTTTCATTCCCCCTGAAAAATAATCTTTATCTATCTTAATCCTAATTTTTCTCTGCAAGCATAAAACAAACCTGATGGCCATAAATTGGTTTTACATATTTAAGCAAAAAACCGTTACTTTCAATCAGAGACCTCAGTTCCGCCTCCTTATAAAAAACATATTTTCTGTTTCTGACGATCAATAGATTTAGAATAATGGACACGAGAGCTGGTATGAAAATCCTGATAGTTTGACCGGCAAGAATAATTTGCCACCTGCCGGGATATTCATTTTTCAAAATTTCAATATGCTCTTTTATCACCGGCAATAACTTAGGCTCATTTAGCGGAGTAGCAATTATTAACCTGCTACCCTTCTTTAATATACGATGTAATTCATTAATGAGTTTACCAGGCTGTTTAAGAATATAAAGCACATTGATGCAGGTTGCTCCATCAAACGAATTGCTTTTAAAAGGTATTTCTTCATTCAGGTTTAACTTGTGAAAATAAACAGAACCCTCTTTCTCAGACATCTTCTTTGTCGCCCTTTTTAGCATGACTTCTGAAATATCTGCTCCAAGTAACTTTATATCCTTATGATTATCGTTTAGCCTTGAAATTAAATTACCTGTTCCGCAGCCAACGTCAAGATATTTTCCGCCCTTGTGAGGCGCTAAAGCCTCTGCCGCTAAGTCAAGCATGTTTTGATACGGCATCAACTCTAATAAAGCCGCATCATAAACCCATCCATAGAAGTTCCAAAAAGATTTAACCATAATAATCACCGAATACCCGTAGTATAATAAAAGTTTAAACTATATAATAGTCATACCGGGTAACTGGCTACCAGAAAAGAACAAATTTAATTAACAATAATCAACCTTTTGTATATTATAATACTTTTTTTATAATTTTAGTATACTTTTTGCGTAAAATGTATAACTTTCCAACAAAAACCTTATATAGAAGGATAGATTCAAGACATATCAAGTATATAAAAGCATAATGCGAATAACTTCTGGCATAGATACCAATTTAAGTAAAGCCCGATTCTGAAGGGAGAAGAGTAATAAATGGAAAAAATCTTTTATCCGCAATCGATAGTCATTATCGGCCTCTCGTCGAAGCCAACCAACATACCGCGCTTAACCTTGGAAAACCTGCTGCGCTGGGGTTATCGGGGCAGAATTTTTGGCGTTAATGCCCGCAGTGAAGACAGACATGTAGACGGCATCAGGATGTATAAAGGAGTTGAAGACTTACCGGAGATACCCGACCTTGCTTTCTTAATGATTCCGGCTCATTTAATTCCCGATGAGGTTGATCGCTGCGGCAAATATGGCATTCGGAGAATAGCCATACCATCAGGCGGTTTTTCGGAATACAGCGAAGAAGGCCAGTCGTTGGCAAATAAATTGCTCAGTACTGCACGCAAATACGGAATCCGTTTTGTCGGCCCAAACAGTGTAACTATAGCCAATACTGACAACGGGCTCTGTCTGCCTTTTGTTGCCCTGCACAAGGCGCCAAAGGGCGAAATGTCAATTATCTCACAAAGTGGCGGCGTGGCCCTGAGCATGCTCAATTACCTGGCCGACGAAAAAATTGGCCTGGCTAAGTTCGCCAGCATAGGCAACAAGCTCGACCTGGACGAAGTTGACTTTCTGGAATATTTCGGAAAAGACCCGCAAACAAAAGTAATCTGCCTCTATCTTGAAAGCATCACCCGGGGCCGCAAATTGATCGAAACAGCAAAAAAGATCAATAAACCGATTGTGATCTACAAGTCAAACACAACAAGCGCCGGCAAGCAGGCAGCTATCAGTCATACTGCTGCTTTAAGCAGTGATGAGGCCATCATTGATTCTGCCTTTGAGGAAGCCGGAATCATCCGCATCACTAACTTTCTCGAATTTATTGAAATAACCAAGGCTTTTCAGTTACCGCCAATGAAAGGCCGACGTATAATGGTGATGAGCCCTGCCGGTGGCTTCGCTGTGATCGGCGCCGACCTCTGCGAAAAAGCCGGTTTCGAATTTGCTGATATGGGCCAGGAGTTTTACGATAGCCTGAAACAATTTAGCAACGCTGGGGTTATTAATTTTTCCAACCCGCTTGATATGGGAGACATCTACGACCCGCGGCTGACAGCTCATGTTATCTTTTCTGTAATGCATTCGGACCAGGTTGACGGTTCAATCTATATCAGTCAGAGGCCGCAAATGCCGCAGGGTGAAAACGTTTTTCAAAAAATGTTCCTTGCCGATATCTCTATGGAAGCCTGGGGTTCGATTCTTTCTGCCGGCAAACCTCTGGGTATCTGCCTCTTCGGGCCATCGCGTGTTATTCAACAGGCCAAACGAACTGTAGAGTTTCCGATTTTTAACAGCCCGGAAGAGATGATTAAAGCACTGGCAGCACAGATGAGATTTTATAAAAAAAGACGACTGCTAATTGACAGGGCAGCACCTGCGCCCATCTCAAATATCAATCAGCAAGCTGCCCGCCAGTGGATGCTTGATAAACAGGGTGAGTACGGTGAGGAAGCTTTTGAGCTGCTGGAGGCTTATGGGATCAAAACAGCCGCCTCACGAACAGCAATTGATGAAAATGAAGCGGTGCAAAATGCCCGCGCCTTGGGCTACCCGGTAGTGATGAAAGTAATTTCGCCTGACGCCTTACACAAAACCGATGTCGGCGGTGTTCTGTTGAACTTAAAAGATGATCAGGAAGTAGCAGATGGTTTTTTGACCATTAAGAATAACCTGCGCCACATTAACCCACAAGCCCTGTTCAGCGGGGTAAGAATCCAGAAGATGGCCGGACCAGGGCTTGACCTTTTTGTCGGCGGTAAGCACGACCCCTCATTTGGACCTGTTGTTTATTTTGGGATGGGCGGCATCTATATAGAAACGTTTAAGGACGTAGCCAACTTGCTTTGCCCTGCACATCCTGAGCAGGTAGCAGAAAAACTGGCAGCCCTTAAAGCAGCTGCGATGCTCTCCGGCCAACGGGGGCAGCAAGCTGCTGATACGGATTTTTTTATCGACCTTGTAGTGCGAGCAGCCAGGCTTTTAGCTGATTACCCCGGCATCAAGGAGCTTGACATCAACCCTGTTCGCGTTTTTCAGGAAGGGGAAGGTGCCCTCGCCCTTGATACCAGGGTCAGAATCAGCGTAACCGAGCGTTAAACTCTCCTATGACGAATAAACCCGGAACAGGGAATGATCTCCACACCCCGCTTTTCAATGCTGTCAAGCAGCATATTCATGCCCAGAGAATCACTGGCGATATGGCCTGCAATGACGACATTGAGATGATTCTTCTCTGCTTCTTCACGGTGCTTATCGCTCATATGCATTCCAACAATCGTCCCTACCCCAGCCTGCGAAAGTTTGGCATATGATTTGTCCGAACCGCTGGTGCCTCCAGTCATATCAACCAGCACCTTACCGGCGCGGTTATCTTTACTGCCAAGCACGACATCAGGCCCGGCGCTGTATTTAGTCGCCTCGGCATACTCAGGAATCTCTTTGAGCAGTTTTAAAATGTCGCCTACCGTGCGTGGGTTTTCCTTTTCAAATAGGTCCTGCAGGTAAGTGGTGACCTGATTATCAGCCACCGTATGGGAGCAGGCCATAGCCAGCCCGAGGAGCTTAGCCGCATCAATTGCCCGGTTGTGGTTCACCGGCATCAAACCTCTCTTAACTTCGCTAATCCTGGAAGACATCAGTGCTTCAGCAACATTGATCGGTACCCCGAAACGAGCCAGGATATCTTCCTGCAAATGCATTACATAGTGTAAATCGGCCAGCGCTTTTCCTTCCGGGTGGTGGGCCAGGACCAGGTCCACCGGCTTGCCTTTTTCACCTAAGCGGTCGGCAAGAATTATTTCACCGACTTCGATGTCGATTCCGACCAGCATTCTTTTAACCTCTTGCCCGGGATCACCACATAGAATCCTTGTATCCGCATAGGGGTTGGTCAGCCTTTCTTGGTCAAATTCCTGCTGCTCTTCTTTTTTCAGTTCGTCAAATTTCTTATTTTCTCTTTCCAGTGCAGCCTTTACCTCTTCCGGGCCACGAGGGTCTTTTTCAATGCCCAATTTTACCAGATGATCATAAATCTCTATAATCTTCAATGTTATCGCTCCTTAGAAAGGCTATGCCAGTAGAAATTAAGTTAATTACATAGGATAAAACTACAGAAAAGTCGAGCGCCATCATCAATATAAAAAAATCATCAGCGGCCAGCGATATGATGCACCTCGTCAACCAGGCGTCTGATCTCTTCTTCCGTGTTATAGGGTGATAAGCCGATGCGGACCAGCCCTCCACTGTCGATCAATCCTAAAATTTCAACCAACCTGATCGCATAAAAATGACCGTCCCAGACAAAAAGCCCTTTTTCTCCCAGCACTGCCGCAACTTTTTCTGAGTTAATGCCTTTGATCGCAAATGAAACAGTCGAAGTGCGCGGTGAACCGGCTGGAGGGCCATAAACTGTTATCCCATCGATCTGTTTCAGCGCTTCAATCAACTGATGGGCCAGCGGTTGTTCATATTCTTCCATTGCGTTCATCCCGGCAATAATCCGGCGACGACGCTCTGACCAGTTCCCACCGGTCTTTAAAAGATCATCAGAGTTGCCAAATTTTTCGCCCAAATCAGCAATAAATTCCACCGCTTCCCCGGCTCCGGCAATCCCTTCATGATTAAGAGTTCCGGTTTCAATCCGGTAGGGGATCTGCTCCGACTGTACCCGCAGGCGATAAGTCGGGAGGTTTTCAAAACGATCACGCCTGCCGTAAAAGACCCCAATGTGAGGGCCAAAGAACTTATAAGCTGAGCAAATCAGAAAATCGGTATCAAGGTCACGCACATCCACCGGGCCGTGCAAAGCAAAGTGGACTGCATCTACCACGGTCAGGGCCCCAACCTGGTGCGCCATGCGCACCATCTGATGTACATCGCTGACAGTGCCAATCCCGTTTGAAGCATAGCTGAAAGCGGCCACTAAAGTTTTCTCCGAAAGCTTACTGCGGAAGTCGTCAAGATCAAGCTGGCATTTTTCAGGATCAAATTTTGCTTCTTTGATTATAAAACCTCTTTCAGCCAGGGCCAGCCAGGGACCGCGGTTAGCTTCATGGTCAATTTCGGTGATCAGAATCTCGTTGCGGCTGCCTGCTTCGCGGCCGAGGGCAAAAGCAAGCTGGTAATTAAGAGTGGTCATATTCTGGCCGAAGGCCACCTCATCAGCATCACAGCCGAGAAAATCAGCAAGTGCCAGGCGGGCCTTGCTGAGCACAGCATCGCTGTTTCTGCTGGTTAAAAAACTGCCACCGGCATTGGCATTGCAGCGGACTAAATAATCAACCATGGCGTCAATTACCCGCTGTGGCACCTGAGTCCCACCCGGCCCGTCAAAATAAGCAGCGTTGTGACCATTAACGATCAGGTCAAGCGCCGGAAACTGTTTCCGAATGTACTGAACATCATAATTCATCTATTGTTAACCTCCATACTTCAGATTGTCAGATAGAATGTAGCTTTTCGGCTTTCTGTAACCACTGCTGGTATCTTTCCGGGTCCCACTGCGCTGGGTAGGCCAGGTAATGATTATAAAGAGAAGCTGCTGTGGAGACTGCCTGGTTAAGCTTCAGCAGCAGGTTGAGTTTTTTTATGCCTCCGGTCAACGCCCTGATTTTTTTCTGCAGGCCAGGCGGTTTAAAACGTCCGTTAACTGCATCCTGCAAAGTATCTGCGTCAAGCAGATCATTTACAAACAGAAAATCCAATTCGTCATGCGTCAAATTCTGCAGCATTGCTCGTAATGATGAAAGGGCAGCAAAAGAAACCCCCCGCTGATCGGTCAGGAAAAACTTAACGTTGACGGGCCATAAGCGCAGCAGATCACTTCTGCCTTCTGCCGCCGCCTCGCTGATCACCTCTGATGCCCACAGAGCTGCCATAATTGCTGAACCGGCACCGCAACCGGTTGTAGGAACTGAAGTAGATGCCGCATCACCAAGAACCAGAAAACCGTTGGCCAGAAAGTTGGTCAATGGAGACCCGACAATGCATAAGCTGCGGCCACCTCTTAGCTTGTCACCCCCGATCGCCGGGTGACGACTGATAAACTCTTCAATCAGATCCTTCGGATCGGGTTTGCCCGGTTCATTTTTAACCCCGGCTCCGACATCAATGCTCTGCTCATTGTGAATATGCGACCATTGGTAACCGGTATGAAAACCATAACGGTAGTAATCGGGAACAGCATGTGCAAAATCACTACCAGGGTCGTAAGCTCTGACTTCCCGGTGGACCAGGGCAAAATCAGCAGGGCTAAATTTAGTGGCCAGCCCCGTTTTCAGCGGCAGGCTGGTGCGCAACACCGCATTAAACCCTGAAGATTCCACGATCAGGTCTGCCAGTAGCTCTTTTTCTTCCCCTGTTTCCAGGTCAGCCACCCGAACGCCAAACACCTCGACCCCATCTGGGCCATAGCCCTCTTTTTCCCGGAACAGCAGCTTTTTGCCCTCATGCCGGTAATGAACCCCTACCCCGGCCTCTAAAGCCTGGTCGATTAATAGTTGAGCCAGGCGGCGCCGGTCGGTGGTAATCATTTTGAAATCAACTTCTTTGCTGCTAATCAATCCCGGCGAAGTAAGCAGCAGGCGGGGCACAGCGTGTTTTTCGAATATCCCGGGTGCCCCGGGCTGATCCTTCACCAGCTCGCCAATCCACTGCTTTCCTTCCAGCCTTGGCATCTGCAGACCGGCAGACTTCAACGCCACCAGTTCCATCGCATCCGACCAGTCGTGGCCAAGTTCTGCGTAGTTTCCCTTTTCGTACAGGTCCACCATCAAGCCCCGCGTAGCCAGTTCGCGGGCCAGAATTGTTCCTCCCGGCCCGGCGCCGATAACAATTACCCTGTAATCAGGCATCAGCCTAACTCCTCTCAGCTCTTAATCCCGCAGTGCATCTTGATCAGGCGTTTACAGGAATCTATATCGTAGTTATTGCGGATCGCTATTTTTTCCATGATTGGCGATCCACCACCATGCAACCCGCCAACCTGAGCTACCCCGGCATGGGCACAGCAGAGCATATCAGAAAGGGTGCGGTAAAGGCGGTGCTGGTCTTCCGCCGAAACCCCATCCCGGCGCATGATATACTTATCCATAAAAGCCTTGGTTTCATCAGCTGTAAACTCTTCCTCGTATGGCAGTGTAGCCGGTAACCCACCTGCCAGGTCGGCCAGTGTTTCATACTCGTGATAGAGATTCACGCCGGCATGATAACGCCCCACGTTGGTGTAAATAATGTTGGGGATGTGAGTGCCCGAGTTGGCCGGGGTTGATTTAACCGATGCGGCTATGCCTGCAGCAAAGACCAGCTCGCCGGTGGCGATCAGATCCGACAGTTTATCCTTGACATGAGACGCTTCGCCCACCCCGTTATAATCGGCAACAAGGGCAGCCGCCCCTAAAATCAGGTCGGTCATCGCCGGTTTGCAGCCGGTATAGCTGTGCCGGTGATAGGTGGCAAAAAGCATCGCCAATATGCTGGCAAAATAAGTTTCTCCGCAGAGAAACACCCTTTCCCAGGGAATCAGAACATCATCAAAAACGGTCATCGAATCGGCCAGACCAAAGAAATTTTTAGTTTTAAACTCTTTACGCTCGCGCGGGGTGGTGATCCGCACGATCTGCCTGATCCCCGGTGTATCAGCCGGAATCGAAAAAGCAACCGCCCAGTCGGCATCCTTGTCGGTCATCAGACGGGTCGGGACTGCCACTATTTCATCTGAAAACGGGGCATTGGAGTTATGAGCCTTACAACCGCGTACTACAATGCCTTCCTTTTTCTTTTCTACGACCCTTAAATAGAGATCAGGATCGCTCTGTTCAAATGGTCTTTTTGAGCGATCACCCTTAACGTCTGACTGGGCACAGTTGCCTACCAGATCGTTTTTCTGAAAATACTTCATAAACTCTACAAAGCGGGGATAATACTCGGTGCCAAAGGCATCGTCACAGTCTTTCGTGACAACAGATATGGCGTTCAGAGCATCAATGCCCATGCAACGCTGGATGCATCCTCCGGCTTTGCGACACATCTGACGGGTTAGCTCCTGCTTTTTCAGCAAATCATCTGAACTTTGGTGTATATGACAGAGGCGATGGATCTCCTCACCGGTTAGGTGAGATGTGGTGGTAATCACATTTTTAACCGCCGGATCGTTTACCTGGTCAAAGCTGTTGGCGATCAGATCAAGCCCCGGCTTGAGGCGGGGATCATCTCTGCCAAGCAGCTCCCCGCCCATATAGATATTCTTACGCATTTTATACATTCGTTCTCGGTATTGATCGGCTGTGCAGATAGCCATTTAATCATCCTCCATTGTTTTTATCTTAAAGCAATAACTTCTATTTCTACCGGAAACCGACCAGGCAGTTCTTTGACCGCCACGCAGGACCGAGCCGGTTCGTTTGCCGTAAAGTAAGTTTTATAAACTTCATTCATCGCCCCAAAATCAGCCATATCAGTCAAAAAGACCGTAGCCTTGACCACCTGTTCGAGACTGCTGCCCGCTGCTTCAAGGATCAGCTTGATATTCTCCAAAACCCGGGCCGTAGCCTGACGGATATCACCGGCAGCCGGCTGACCACTCTTTGGATCAACCGGAACTGTGCCTGATAAAAAAAGCATTCCTCCGGCCTCAACAGCGTGTGAATAGGGCCCTGCTTTGAATAAGCCATCAACATTGATACAATTCTTTTCCATTTTTTTCCTCCACATAATATATTAATTATTATTCTTTCAATTATGATGGCCAAATTCCTGCTTATGTTACAATACAAAAAACGAAGGGGTGATCCAGATTACTTACGGTGACGATTTCCAAAAACATAGCAAGTACAGGCGTGAATCCTTAGGCGGTAAAACACTTGACTGGGAAAACAAGCCACCGCTTTATAAAAAATACCCGTCGGAATTAGAACGTTTTGAGCTTTCCAAACCGCAGCCCTCAGGCGGTCTTCCTTTCTTCAGCGTGCTTCAAGAACGTCGTTCGGAAAGAAATTTCAGCGGTGCAGTTATTTCAGAAAAAACTTTTTCGCAAATTCTCTGGGCGGTGCAGGGCATTAGCCTGGCTAACGAATACCACCAGTTCAGAACAGCGCCCTCGGCCGGAGGGCTTTTCCCGATTGAGACTTATTGTGTAATTAACCAGGTTGAGGGTTTTGAACCGGGAATCTATCATTACCAGGTTCCTTACCACAGCCTGGTCTTAATCAGATCGGGATCTTTCGGCACAGAGCTGGCTCGGGCGGCATTAAGCCAAAAGATGGTCAGGGACTCGGCCTTTAACCTGGTTTGGAGCGCCATGATCGAACGTTCGAAGTGGAAGTATGAACAGCGGGCTTACCGTTATATTTATCTTGATGCCGGGCATATTGGTCAGAATGCAGCCCTGGCTGCTGTTGCTTGTGGCCTCGGATCCTGCCAAATCGGCGCCTTTTTTGATGAAGAGATTAATGCCATAATCGATGTTGATGGTAGCACTGAAACAGTTGTTTATATGACCGCCATAGGTGTGGTCAGCTAAGAGTCTTTAGTATCCTTAATAAAGTGCCGGGAATTAACCCGGCGCTTTAATACTTCAGTTACCGAACTGCTCCCACCAGTTTGGTGGTGGTTCCGGCTCGGGGTCTGGTTCCTCGGGGTCTGGTTCCTCGGGGTCTGGTTCCTCAGGGTCCGGTTCCTCGGGGTCCGGTTCCTCAGGGTCCGGTTCCTCAGGGTCCGGTTCCTCAGGGTCCGGTTCCTCTTCAACTGGATCATCAATAGGTAACAGATCTGCATGATAATCGCAGAGCCAGCTGGGGGCGAACCGGGCAATAAAATAATCGCTGTGCACCGTTCCGGCAGCTCGGCAGTGATCATTAGGCCTTAATCCGGAGACAGAGCATACCTCCATTCGCACGATGCCTTCAGGTCGGATAAAACTTCTGGTTTCTAAATCTTTAAAAGCCTCCAGCAAAACCTCCCGTAAGAAAACAGTTGAGTAACGCCAACCCTGCTGAATACTGCCCATTTTAGGTTCGTCATAGCCCATCCAGAAGGATGCCACCAGGTTTGGGGTATAAGCAACAAGATAAACATCTTTCCAATTTTCTGTTGTGCCCGTTTTTGCCGCTACCGGCCGGCCCATCTGCAAAGCCCTGCCCAGGTACTTGGTCACAAAATCCTGGAGGATATCATTGACCAAAAAGGCTGCCTGGAGGCTGATTATCTGCTGTGGATCATTAGAATGCTCGTAGATTACCCTACCCTTAGAATCAACGATCTTTTCTACCGTATGCAGATCCACTTTAACCCCGCTGTTAGCCAGTACCCCGTAAGCCTGCGCCATATCAATGGCGCTAACCCCATAAGTAAAACCGCCTAAGGTTAAACTTAAATTATCGATCTCTTCAGGCGCAATAGTCGATATGCCCATTCTCTGCGCATAGCTGGCCCCAACCCGCGGATTTAAGGCCTGAAAGAGGCGCACTGCTGGAACATTATAAGAAAAATAAAGCGCTTCACGAGCAGAGATCAGCCCCCTGAAACGGTTATCAAAGTTTTTCGGTTTCCAGCCCTGGGGACCGGTAAAAGGCGAATCATCAAGGGTTGAACCGGCGCCGGCTAAAACTCCCTCATTAAAAGCCGGGGCATAAGCAATAATCGGCTTAATGGCCGATCCTGGCTGGCGCAGGGTGGTAAATCGCAAGATTTCATCAACTTTTTTACGGTAGTCTCGACCACCACCCAGTGCCTTAATATTACCGGTTACCGGATCGGTAACAACGATCGCCGCCTGTGGCTGGGCCACTCCTCCTTCTTCAACCATCAATTCCTGGAGCTGGGCCCGTGTCAGGTCGCGCCCGGCAGGCAGTTCACTTACCGCTTCCCTAACGCGCGGCAGATCAACGTAGATGGTCGAAGGGTAGAGGTCTGTTCTGGAAAGAACTTCTTCAACATGCAGCTGAAGATCGGGTTCAAGTGTAGTATAAACCCTCAGCCCCCCCGTATAGATAGCTTGATAAGCTTCCTGGCGGGAGTCAATACCCGGCATAGCACTAATAATCTTAATCAGTTCGTGGTGAACGACATAATCAACAAAAAAGGGATAGGCATAGTCCTGGCTCTGCGGCAAAGCGTAAGCAAGCTGTTCCTTCATAGCCGCCTGGTTCTGACTTTCGGTGATCAGACCCAGCCTTTGCATGTTGGCCAGTACATCCCACATTCGCGCTTCTGCCTCGAGGAAGTTGTCAAAGGGATTATAGTAATTGGGAGAGCGAACCGCTCCGGCCATCATCGCCGCTTCGGCCAGGGTCAAATCAGCTACTCCTTTATCAAAGTAAGTCTGGGCAGCTGCTTCAATACCGTAGGCCCCGTTGCCAAAATAAATCCTATTTAGGTACATTTCCAGGATCTCTTCCTTGCCGTAGATCTGTTCCAACTGCAGCGCAAGCCAGATTTCCTGAATCTTTCTTCTGTAGGTCTTATCTGTCGTTAAAAAGGCGTTTTGGGCCAACTGCTGGGTAATCGTGCTGGCCCCCTGCACAATTTCACCTGCTTGAAAATTGACGTACGCTGCCCGCAGACTGCCCGTTATGTCAAAACCAAAATGTTTAAAAAAGCGCTCGTCCTCTATTGCAATAAAAGCTTCCTGGACATGCTGCGGTATTTGATTTAACTTAACCACAATCCGGTTTTGCTCTTCGTGCAAAGCCGCAATCTCATTGCCCTCGATGTCGTAGATATAGGATGTTTCAACTGTCGCCAACTGGGAAGGGTCAAACGGAGGCGCTTCATTGACATAATTGAAAACTACAGCCGCTACTGCCCCTCCACCGATCAGCAAGAGCAAAATGACAACAGTTATTAAAGTCTTTAAGATCAACGCTGCATTAACAGCGCTGCGCTTTGGCTTCCTGTAATAAGCAGCCGGTCGCTGTTCAAGCGGCACTTTTTTTTCAGCCATAGGCTGGAACCTCCCCGGTTCGAGTGAGAAACACTGATCATCCTAAATTATAACACAGCGTAATTCTTTACCAATTAACATTTACTGGCCCATAATTCTCAAAAATTCAACAATTACGATGTTGCTTTCTCATTATTGATACCGCGAGAAGCAAAAAAGTTCCCTTGCTAATTTGCACTTTATCCCGGACAGCAATCAAAGAGCATTTTAATAGCTTTTTTTTTATAAACCGTGTTCAAAGAATTACTGAAGAAAACAGTTGGCACTGTAATTGCTTAAGTATAAGGCAATATCTATATTTTCTGAAGGGAGTTATCAACTAATGGACCGCGAAGCTGTAATATTGGAAAGTAGTCGTATCTTGGATTATATTTTGAAGGATGAACTGACCTTTGAGGAAAAAAACCGGATTGTATCCGATTCAGTAAAAAACTATGCTGAATTTGTGAACCCGGCAATCTTGACTGCTCGTAAATCGGTGTCTTCGGATTATTCTTTTGTCGAGTGGGAAGATGAAGGGGCTGTTTTCCGCGATACCCACGGGGTCGAATTTATCGACTGCCTCGGCGGTTTTGGCATTTACATGCTCGGCCACCGCAACCCCAAGGTCGTGGAAGTGGTCCAGGCCCAGCTAAACCGTTACGCCCTGCACAGCCAGGAATTGGTGGAACCGCTACGCGGCTACCTCTCTAAATTGGTAGAGATGATTACGCCCGGTGATCTGCAGTTCTCTTTTATCTGTAACGGTGGCGCCGAAGCGGTTGAGATGGCTTTAAAACTGGCTCGCCTGGCTTCCGGTAAAACCTGTTTTATCTCTACAGTTAATGCCTTCCACGGCAAATCAATGGGTGCTGTATCAGCTACCGGCAAAGGAGTCTACCGCAAACCTTACCTGCCACTGATCCCCGGATTTCAGCATGTGGAGTATGCCGATGCCGAAGCAATAGAAAAAGCGATCCGCAACCTGATTGCCGTCGGCGATTCAGTGGCCGGAGTAATTGTAGAACCAATCCAGGGTGAAGCAGGAATTATTGTTCCACCACCAGGCTACCTGCCGGCGCTACGTGAGATTTGTGACCGCTATGAAGTATTGCTAATCACCGATGAAATCCAAACCGGCATGGGACGCACTGGCACCCTCTGGGCTGTTGAACAGGTAAACGTTGTGCCCGATATTTTAATTATGGGTAAAGCATTTGGCGGCGGAGTGATGCCGATTACCGGCATTGTAGCCCGCAAACACCTATGGCAAAATATGCTTGAGAACCCCTGGATTCTGGGATCACCTACTTTCGGAGGCAACCCCTTAAGCTGCTCTGCGGCGATAGCTGCTATTAAGTACACTGTGGAGTGGGACATCCCGAAAATGGCTGCCGAAAAGGGCGACTACATTATGAAGAAGCTTCATCTTTACAAAGAAAAATATCCTAAAGTGTTGCAGGCCATTCGGGGCCGTGGTCTATTGATAGGGATGGAGTTCCCATCAGACGAAATCGGCTTTAATCTGGCTAAAGATCTGTTTGACCAGCGAGTGCTTGTTGGCGGCACCCTAAACAATGCCAGGGTGATCAGGATTGAGCCACCGGCAGTGATTTCCTATGAGCAGATTGATACTGTTCTCAGAAGCCTTGAAAAAACACTGGCCAAACTTAGCAACTAATTATCTACTAGCTGTTCACGACATAAATAAAGCCTGCTCTTAACCAGGGCAGGCTCAACTTTTTACTGGTATTACAACAAAAAACTGAAACCTTTATACAACAGCAAGAAAGATCTCAACCAATTGTGGATCAAAATGGGTACCGGCGCTTCTGCTAATCTCCTCCAGGGCTTCCTCCTTGCTTATGCCCTTTCTATAGGGGCGTTCATTAGTCATGGCATCATAGGCATCTACTATGGCCAGGATCCGGCATTCAATCGGTATAGCTTCGCCCTGGAGCTGTATCGGATAGCCACTGCCATCCCATTTTTCATGATGCTTCAGAATTAGGTCAGCAACTTCGGATAAATCAGATGAGGTTATAGCGATGCGGTGGCCCTTTTCTGAGTGCAAACGCATCACATCCCATTCTTCGGCAGTCAGTGGCCCTTCCTTAAACAGGATGCTATCCGGAATGCCAACCTTACCAAGATCGTGGACTTGCGCCAACAGCGCTAAATCTGTAAGCTGACTTGAACTCAGATTGATTTTTTCACCAATGATGCGGCAAAGCTTTTCGAGTCGTAATCCATGACCCTGATTCAGATAATCCCTCTCATCCAGAGTAGCTAAAAGCGCCTGCACCGATTTATTCCGAGCCCTGGTGCTGCGATAGAGTTTGTCGCGGTACATCAGGTCGTCTGCATGCCGGTAAACCTCATGTAACGACATTTCAGAATCCCTTGCAACAGCAATTCCAATAGAAAGGCCTAAGAGCAAATCACCCTGTTGCCGATTATAATTTTCTACACCTTCCCGCACCCTGGCTGCAATTTTCTCTGCATCCTGATCGCTCGTTTTGGTCAGGATCACCGCAAATTCATCGCCACCAACTCTGGCCAGTATATCATCGCCGCGCACAGCATTACTCAAAACAGCGGCTGCTGCTATCAGCAGTCGATCACCCGCTCCATGGCCGAGGGAGTCGTTGACCAGCTTTAAATCATCCAGGTCAGTTGTGATTAAGGCAATCGGGTATTCACGACTCTGGCTTAAGCGTTGCATTTCTTCTTCAAAAAAGGCCCGGTTATAGAGGCCGGTTAACTGATCATGCATACTTAGATACTTTAGTTTTTGCTCAAATCTAACCCGCTCTGTTATGTCACGGGCCAGACCCCTGAACCCGATTTTCTGACCAGCTTTGTCAAAGATCAGGGACACAGACAATTCGCCGTAGACAATATCCCCGTTTTTCTTGATTATTTCGAGGGTAAAACCTGTTACCGGCTGGCCGGTCAGAAAAACCTGATGGAATGTCTGAAAAACCTTTTCCGGGTTCTTGTAGAATTTTTTGTAGCTCATCCCCATAAATTCTTCGCAGGAGTAACCGATTATGCCTGGCAGCCGGTCATTAAAAAAACTAATTTTACCGGTCAGATCAACCTCGTAATAGCCTTCTTCAATAGAAGCCAGGATTTCACGGTATCGTTCTTCCGATTCACGTAATTTTTTTTCTGTGCGCTTCTGCTCGGTCATATCACGAATAAAGCAGATCACTTCATTTCCTCCGCTAGCCTTTATCCGCGATTCAAAGCTATAGATTCCACCGGGAGTTTTTAAAGTGTACTCTAAAGTCTGCAGTTCACCGGTCTCCAAGGCTTTCTGGATTGTCTTACCAATCTTGGCTGATAGATCCGGCGGAAGAATATCACCCATTTTTTTGCCAATTAATTGCTGCCGCGGCTTAAAGAGTAACTCCTCACTGGTGCTTAAGATTTCAAGGTAATAGCCTTCACTGTCGTGGCAGATAATCAGATCCGGACTGGCTTCGATAATCGAACTCTTCTGTGCTTCACTATCTTTTAACTGTTGAAAAGCATTTTTATAATCGGTGATATCCTCACCGATACTAAGGTACTCGATCAGTTCTCCTTCGTAATCAAATAAAGCCCGGTTCGTCCACTTAATCCAGCGCTCCGAACCGTCAAAGGCAATATTGGTATGTTCGTGGGTGGCAATCGGCTTAAGCGGGTTTAAAGCGATCAGGTGATTTACTACTAGCGGCAAATTCTCTTCAGGGACAAAATGTGCTAAGGGGCTTCCGGTAACCTTGTCCACACTTACACCCATAAAAGCACAATACGCATAGTTAGCAAAGGTGATGATGAAATCAGGCGATATCCTGGTCACCAGGGCCGGAATATCTTTAGCTATGGTCCGGTACCATTCCCGGCTATCAGTCCGAATGGGTTGAGGTCGGTTCGTCTTCTCTGAATCGCTCATTGTAAGCCTCATTTAGCACGCTTTTTGATCTGCTGTTAACTAAACCATCTGCTGTATTGCTGACATGAAGTCTCTATTTCACCATGTTGCCTGTAAATACCTTTATTAAGAATGAACTCGCCATTAACCGCCTGCCGCCGGAGGGAAAAGGGTTACCTGATCTCCTTCGTTTAATACCGTATCCAGCCCCCTGAGCTTGCCAATGTTACGACCGTTAATCAGCATCACCAGACCGACTGGCTGATTTTCTGCAAATAAAATTAGCTGCCCCTGGGAAATAGCAACCCGATCAGGCAGCTGAAAATTGCTGCGCAGTAGGTTAAGAAGGTCCCCTGCAGTTTTTTCACCCTCATCCGGCAGCTCAATCTCCCGCCCGGTGAAACCTAAAACATCACGTAAGAAAAGGTATGGTTTAACTATAATTTTCATCAACTGTTCCCTCATCAAGGTTGCGAGGTAGTGAAATTCTGCAAACTGAACTTTCCTCAATTAAGACAAGGGGGGAACTGCAGTAAATCTGTTCCCCCACCATTATTGCTTAAAAACCTTAATGTTGCTGCTTTTGGATCTCCTCCTCGCGTAGTTGCCGTTTAAAGATTTTTTCGGTAACGGTAAAGGGCAAACTGTCCCTGAACTCTACCTGACGCGGCACAGCGTAGGAGGCACACTTGTCACGGCAAAACTGAATCAGCTCTTCTTCGTTTACTTTACCGATATATTCTTCCCGCAGCACAACAAAAGCCTTGATCCTTTCGCTTCCTTCCCGCTCAGGATCAGGCACCCCTATCGCCGCTGCCATTGATACAGCAGGATGCTGATGCAGGATGTCGTCTATACTGCTGGTGTAGACCTTAAAACCGGAAACATTGGCCATATCCTTGATCCGGTCAACAATGTAAAAATATCCATCTTCATCCATCCTTACGATATCGCCTGTGGGCAGCCATCCGTCAATCAGGCCGTCTCCGGGGTTTGGCCAATACCCCTTCATCACCTGTGGGCCCTTGATGTACATATGGCCTGGCTCTCCAGGTGGGCTCAGCTCTCCGGTTTCTTCATCCACCAACTTAATATCGGTATCAGGAACCGGCAAGCCGATACTGTATTTTTGTTTCGCGGCAAAACCGGTAATCTTGGAAAAACCGGTCAGGTCCAGATGGGTGGTCGGGCTGGTTTCTGTTAACCCGTACCCCTCGGAAATTGGCATTTTGATCTTCTCCGAGATGCCCTCGCGCACCTCGACCGGCAGATGAGAAGCGCCTGAAACAATCTGGATTGGCAACCGCGGCAAATCCTTATCGCGCAATTTCATCAACTGGGTCGGCACCAGGGCCGCCATAAAGGGCCGATTTTCGACCAGCATTTTCATGATAAAATCACTGTCGCGCGGGTCCTGGATCAGGATCAGGCGCAAACCCCAATAAATCCCGAACAGAACGCTGGAATCTCCATAGGAGTGAAATAGCGGCACGGCAATACAGAGAGAAGCTTTGCCCCGGATTGATTTTTCCAGGCTGGACATGGCCCAGGGCATAGACTGCAAGACATTGGCGTAGCGATTATAATGGGTCAGCATAACCCCCTTGGGGACCCCGGTCGCCCCACCGGTAAAAGCAAGGTAAGCCAGGTCTTCTCGGGGATTGATCTCAACGGCCGGCGGGTTTGGCTCAGTTTCAGCGATCAGCGTTTTAAAGCGATGGGTGCCACTTGCAGCCTCCGGCTGCGCTTGCTCGGCAGGGGTATAATCGGTTAGCGCGGTTACAATAATCTGCTTTAGCTTTGTCTTCGGCTTAACGCTGAGCACTCTCTCCAGCTGCTCTTCCAGACAGATTACCGTTTCAGCTCCCGATTCGCCAATTTCGAATTCAAGCTCCCGTTCCTTGTGCAAAATGCTGCATGGAACATGAGTTGCCCCGGTTTTCAGAATCCCAAAGTTGGCAATTATGTACTGGGGGCAGGTCGGAAGAATTGTCGCCACCTTGTCACCCTTCTTAACCCCAAAGCCAGCCAGGGCAGCAGCCAGGCTGTCTGCATAGCCTTTTAGCTCCTGGTAACTGATCCGTTTACCAAAATAGTCGATAGCAGTTGAACCCGGATACCTGGCAGCCGACTGATCGAGAAGGGCAAAAAGCGGTTCTTCCGGGTATGGTTCAAGGCTGTGAGCCAGCTTATACGGGCCGAGACGATAACTGTTAACCCATGGCCTTTGAGTTTCTGCCGTCATTATTTACAACCCCCCTATTCCCAGAGAACCGGAACGGCAAATTCGAGCCCCAGCTCTTTTAATTTTTCAGGACCCGGCTTTCCGCTCGCCTGATCCCAGCCCCTAAGCTTATAATAAGCTTCCAGCAAGATAGGTAGTTCATTAACATGACCTTCAGCCGGGCCATCGGGCAGCGGATCTTCAAGCAACCTCTTTGGCAGGGTATCGCCGGCGGCGGTCAGTCCCTCCCGGTTGCTGAAAGCGCGGGCCAGGTTATAGACTCTTTCACCGGCCTCTTTATATTCGGCAACACTTAAATCCCAACCGGTAACCAGGTTAACCAGCTCAACCCAGTCTTCGGCGTTCAGGCAAAGCCCCATAAACTTGCAGGCTCCGACACAGTCAAAGGTAGTCAGCATATCCTCAAGATCACGGGCTACCTTTACTTCGGAAGGATCAGCCACAAAGGGATCTTTAATTTCACTATCTTCCACAATTAAAAAAGGCACATCAGAAAAAGTGGGCCCCTGAACGTAGGCCGTTACGTGATCGCCACCACGGTTGGCCGTGGCATAGGTCAGACCGGTCATCTGTACCGCCCTGCTATCATAAGCCGGCAGCTCCAGGCCTTTAACATGCATCGCAAAATGTTCGCTACCCTGACCAAGCTTTTCAGACATCCGCATACTGCCCTCGGCCAGCAGATCACCAAATCCTTCCCGCTTGCCAATCAGATGCACCAGGTCGACAATCAGGTCGGCATCGCCAAAGTTGATCTCCCGGCCGCCTGTATCATCTTTGGTCAGGATCCCCTTCTCGAAACATTCCATGGCGAACGCGATTGTACTGCCGGCAGATATTGTATCGATACCGTACTCGTTGCAAAGGTACCCGGCCATGGTAATCGCCTCTAAGTTACTGACGTAACACATGCCCCCAAAGGTGCCGACTGTTTCATATTCCGGCCCCTCTCCTTTATGGCCGGCATATTTGCCTTCCCTGATCTCGGTTCCCCTTCCACAGGCGATGGGGCAGGCAAAACAGGCTACATTTCTGGTCAGGATCTTATCGGAAATCGCCGGTCCATTGATCGCTTCCGATTCATCAAAAAGCCCCTTCTGCCAGTTGCGGGTCGGAAACCCACCACGCACGTTGACCAGATCAAGCACAACACTGGTGCCGAAAGCATTCATGGCCATTTTCATCATCGACTCATCCATCAGCTCATACTGCTTCTTTGAGTGTTTCTTAAAGGCTTCCGGATTCTTGATCGTTGTTTTCTGGCTGCCCTTTACAGCTACCGCTTTTAAGTTCTTTGAACCCATTACGGCACCGAGACCGCAGCGCCCGGCAGCCCGGTGATATTCATTCATGATCGCTGCATACTTGACCAGCTTTTCACCGCCGATACCGATACAGGCAATGTTGTAACGATCACCCAGCTCATCAAAGATCTGCCTGGTTGTCTCCTCAACATTTTTGCCCCAGAGATGCGAGGCGTCTTTTAACGTGGCCTTGTTATCTTCGATCACCAGGTAAACCGGCTGATCAGCGGCGCCCTCAAAGATGATGCCATCGTAGCCGGTTTTCTTAAAAGCCACACCCCAGCGTCCGCCAGAGTTGGCCTGACCCCAAATCCCAGTCTGCGGAGATTTGGCCACCACACTATACCTTCCGGTACTGGGTGCAATCACCCCGGTGAGGCTGCCGGCCATGAAAATCAACTTGTTTTCAGGCCCCAGCGGATCAGCGCCTTTCGGGACCTCATCCCACAAATACTTAGTGGCCAACCCGGCCCCTCCCAGGTACTCTTTGTGCAGTTTTTCAGGGATCGCCTCTTCGGAAAATTTGCCATCGCTTAAGTTAACCCTCAGCAATTTTCCATGACAGCCGGACATCACAACACCTCCAATTTAATTTTACCAGGAACATGATCAGCCTTTAGTGAAAATTGAGAATAAAAATAGCTTACACAATATGGTCATAATTTATTCCACTATACAATGACCGGCCTAATATTTCAACACTTTTCAGGGCGGCAAAAAATAGAGGTTCTGAAAAGATAATTTGCTCTTTTCCATTACTGTCAAAAGAGTTATAATAAAGTCAATATATTTTCACTTTGAAGAATATTATATCGAAAGGGGAAGATGACTGAATGGCTTACACTTATGGAACTGAAGAATGGGAGAATGCTTACCGGGAGATGGTAGAAGAACGGCTGATAAAGGCTGAGAAACCTTATGTTATGGGGACGCCTGAATGGGTAGCCACCTTCGAAAAGCTGGTGCAGGAAGATGAGGAATATAAAAAAGTTGCTAAGACCTGGGAAGGCACTGTCGTTATTCATATCCTGGCCAACCCGGCAAACGGTATTAACGACGACCTCTACCTTTTTATGGATCTGTGGCATGGCGACTGTCGCTTTGTGCGTTTAGTACCAAAAGATATTGGCACAAGCGCTAACTTTGTGTTAACCGGCGAAATGGAACGCTGGCAGTCTGTCATGAAAAAGGAGCTCGATGTAACCAAGGCTATGATGCAGGGCAAGGTAAAGCTTAAAGGATCACTGCCCACCATCGTCCGCTATGTAAAAGCCTCGATCCGCCTGACCGATCTGGCGGCGGAAGTTGATACTAAGTTTCAGGCGGATATGAGCGAGGCAGAGCGTTCTGAATACATTGCCGGGTTTAATAAACTGCGGGAACAGTTTGGCTTTTAACTACTTTTGAGCAGAAAGGGTGTTTGCCTTGAGCTACGATCGTGATTTATCTTTTGAATACAATAACCCGACAAAAATTATATTCGGCGAAAACAGCGTTAAGGATGTCGGGCTGGAAGTAGATAACCTCGGCGGCACAAAAGCCCTGATTGTTACCGACCAGGGGATCGTCAAGGCCGGGCTAACCGCCCGTATTGAAGAAGCCCTCGGACGCAGGTATGCCGGCACTTTTGATGGTTGTGTTCAGGATTCCGGTTTTCAGCTGGTCAACGAAGCAGCCGACTTTGCCAGGGGAAAAGGGGCCGACATCCTGGTCAGCGTCGGGGGAGGCAGCGTGATCGACACAGCCAAGGGCATCTCAATCCTGCTGCGCGAAGGCGGCAAGCTGCAGGATTATGCCGGGGTGCAGATGCTTAACCGACCGCAAATTCCTCATATCGTCATCCCAACCACAGCCGGGACCGGAAGTGAGGTAACCTGGGCTGCCGTTATTAAAAATGAAGAACGTAATGCCAAGGAAACCCTGCTCGATTACTATTTGATCCCAAGCATCGCCATCCTTGACCCGACCATGACCGCAGGTCTGCCGCCGCAGATTACAGCGGCAACCGGCATGGATGCCTTAACCCATGCCGTTGAGGGAATTCATGCCATGCAGCGCCAACCAATCGCCGATGCCATGGCTCTTCATGCCATTCGGCTAATCACCCAATACCTGCCCCGCTGCGTTGAGGATGGCAGTGACCTTTTGGCCCGCGGGCAACAACTTCTTGCCGCTACTATGGCCGGAGTGGCTTTCGGTAACGCCCAGGTTGGCCTGGTGCATGCCATTGCCCACTCCATAGGTGCTCTTTTCGGGGTGCCTCATGGTCTGGCCAATGGGATTTTACTACCGCATGTAATGCTCTTTAATGTTGAAGATTGCGCCGACCGTTACGCTCTTATTGCCCGGGCCATGGATCTCGACACCCGTGGTTTAGATGATGTGGAGGCCGGTAAAAAGGCAGCAGCAGCTGTCTGGGAGCTGACCAAAAAGATCGGCCTAACCCAGAAACTGCGCGATGCCGGAGTACCGGAAGATGGCTTAACCGAAGCGGCTGAACTTTCTATGTCAGACGCTTCGATTATCTATAACCCGAGGATGGTGCTCGACGCCGAAGAAGTGCTACAAGTATTAAAACAGGCCTGGTAAAAAATGGCTGGCGATTCTGCTGAAGGTTCTCATTGTGGGACACATTACATGTGTAACCACCAAAAATGAGAACCATTTTTTTATGCCCAGCTGAGCATTTACCCTTAACTTTTTTCTTTTCTAAATCTGGTGGAACCAGATCGGCTTAATTAGAGTCATTCAGAATAGAATCGAAGAGGAGGTAGCAATCATGCATCAAATAAGCAAAGGGGCCTTAATTCTTGCCATGATCAGTTTAACTCTCCTATCGCTTTATGGAGGAGGTTGCGCCATGTTCGGATCGGAAAGCCTGGCCGCACCGGTCGAGGAACTTGATCAGAGACTGACTGATGCCAACAACAGCCTTGGCATAAATCTGTTTCAGGAGCTGTCTGAAGCAGTGACAGAAGAAAACCTCTTTATATCCCCTTCAAGCATTATTACTGCCTTAGCCATGACTTACAACGGGGCAAACGGCGAGACACAGCAGGCAATGGAAAAAACCCTGCAGCTTGAGGGCATGAGTATGGACGAGGTAAACTCTGCATTCGCCGATTTATTAACAATCCTCCAAAACCCGGATCCCAAAGTGGAGCTTAACGTGGCTAACTCCCTGTGGGCTCGTGCCGAAGTTGATTTCTATGAAGAATTTCTGGAACTAAGCCGGAATTATTTTCAGGCTGAAGTTACAGCGCTGGATTTTGACGATCCCGCAGCGGCCGAGACTATTAATGAGTGGGTCCGCAACAAAACCGGGGATAAAATTGAGAACATTGTCGAGCCGCCGATCAATCCTGATACTATTCTTTTTTTAATCAACGCAATCTACTTTAAGGGTGAGTGGACTGAACCTTTTGAGGCAGAATTAACGCGCGACATTCCTTTTAACCTGCCGGGTGGCACCAAAAAGGACCATCCGACGATGTTTCGCTACGGCAATTACAGCTACCTGGAAAATGAACTATTCCAGGCAGTGAGCCTGCCCTACGGCAAGAACGAAAGAATCAGCATGTATATTTTCCTGCCTGCAGCGGGAATCAATTTAGAAAATTTTAATGCTGAACTCAGCCCGGCAAACTGGAAGCAATGGCTGGGCTCATTTGGCAATATGGAAGGGGAACTGGGGCTGCCGCGTTTTAAGTTTGAATTTGAAACTTCCCTAAATGATGCCCTGATCGCTTTAGGCATGGGGACGGCTTTTGATCAAGCCACTGCTGATTTCAGTAAAATGAGGCCAGTTCCACCCCGCCTTTATATCAGCGCTGTAAAACATAAAACATTTGTTGAGGTTAACGAAGAAGGCACCGAGGCGGCAGCGGCAACCTCGGTCGAAATCTCTGTTACCTCAATGCCGGAAACTTTTTCCATGGTTGTCGACCGTCCATTCTTCTTTGCCATCGTCGATGATCTGACCGGTACAATCCTCTTCCTCGGTTCGGTATCCGAACCCCTCCTCTAGCGCGTTCTAGGGACGGTTCTCTTGACGCATCAATTAGATTACTCTAGACCTTATATCACCTTGTAACCCTCTCAACCACACTCCTCCCCAGCCCGGTCACTTCCGAAAGCTGCCTTATTGTAATACCTACTTCCCTAAGTTTAAGCAGTATCTCGTCTCGTTGTTCTTTTTTGTAAGTAGAAAGAACCTTCGGATCATTCAGGCCGCTTAATCTATTAATTTCCTTAATTACTGCCCCTTCTGACCATTCTTTAATGCTTTCTTGTTCAAGATCAAGAAAAGTATCTTGACCTTCCTGCTTCATAAATGAGTTAAACTGCTGTATTGCTTTTTCTCGATGAGAACTAAATATGTTTAATATATAATTATAATCGAGCAGCGCACTATGGCCGCTTTGATAGTCACGATAGCTGCTCCATTGGTATTCATCAACCTCAATTACTATTTGTGCTTTTAGGGGATTCTGGTGGATATAACGTAACACGGCCAACAGGTAACGATCATCTTCTACGCTTTCACTTTTATACCGGTCCTGAAATAAATGACCTACCCTGTTATACTTTTTGTTGTACCAATAGACATAGCTGACTCCTATGCGTTTCATTACCCGGGCAATATCTTCTTCGCATTCATGAAGAAGCAAATGGATATGGTTACCCATCAAACAGTATCCGTAGATTTTGAAGCCTGTTTTTGTTTTAAACCTCAAAAGAGTGTCAAGGTATCTCAAGTGATCCTCACGATCTATAAAGATAACCTGTTTGTTTATTGATCTCAGCATTATGTGATAAATCCCGGTATGGCTTCTTGATCTTGCCGTTCGAGGCATTTTGTTTCCCCCTTTTTATGAGAGTAGCAGACGAAAACGAGTGCGTCAAGAGAACCGTCCCTAGAACGCATTTAGTGTATTGTTTTAAGGTAGAGGATGTAATAGAATGCAGGAAAGAAGGAAGCTAATTCTTTTATTAAGCAGGATAAACCGGAGAGATTATGAAGCATAATCTATTTAAAAGCAAGGTGGCGA
>Ga0194125_10003245_pt1 | contig 26435 bp, 25 predicted proteins | sample TA2KigC250mmetaG_FD_148626 | JGI IMG/M metagenome (GOLD analysis project Ga0194125, IMG submission 148626) | Freshwater microbial communities from Lake Tanganyika, Tanzania - TA2015034 Kigoma Deep Cast 250m | ecosystem: Environmental > Aquatic > Freshwater > Lake | place: Tanzania: Lake... | reverse complement strand
CACCAGACCGAACATAAACACACTCATGACCAATGCCAGACCGGGATATTGAAAACCCAGGCCGCTGTAGTCATAGATATTCAGATAGCTGTCTTTTTTCCGGGAGACCAGGATGACCACGCCGAAAGCGCCCAGGTTCATGAGGGTATAGGCCACGAGATAATACAGGATGCCGATGGCCCCCAGTTGGTTTCCGGCAATCATGCCGATGAGGATATAACCCGCATGGGCAATGGAGGAATAGGCCAGCATTCTTTTGATATTGGTCTGGGCCAGAGCCGTGACGTTACCGACAGTCATGGTGGCCACGGCCAACACCCACAAAAGCATATCCCAATCCATCCGCACGGTGGGGAACACGTCCATGAAGATGCGCAGGAAAACCGCAAAGGCCGCCGCCTTGGTGCCCACGGACATAAAGGCGGTGACGGAGGTGGGGGCGCCTTCATAGACGTCGGGAGTCCACATATGGAAGGGGGCCAAAGAAACCTTAAAGCCCAGACCGACAATGAGCAGCCCTAACCCCATATAGGTTAAGGCGTTCATGCCGCCGGACTTGATGACCTTGGCGATATCTTCAAGAAAAAATGTCCCCGTGGCGCCATACAACATGGCGATACCGAACAGCAGGAAGGCGGAGGAGAAAGCCCCCAGGAGGAGATATTTGAGGGCTGACTCATTGGACTTTAAATCTTCCCGGAACATCCCCGCCATGATGTAAATGGGAATTGACAGGATTTCCACCCCGAGGAAGATGGTTACCAGGTTGCCGCCGGCCGCCATGAGCATCATCCCCACGGCCGCAAACAACATCAAGGCGTAATATTCCCCGTAATTCTTATTGTAATTCTCCAGGTAGCGCACCGACAGAAGGATACTGACCCCGGTGCCCAAAAGAAATATCAGATAGAAGAAGAAGGAATAGTTGTCCACATAAATCATCCGGCTGAAATCCATTTCATTCCTGCCCCACAGCCAGATGGTTTGAAGAACGGCAATGACGACGGCCACCAGGGATATTTGATGAAAATATCCCTTTTTAGTCCCTTTGATGGAAAAGGCGTCCACCAAGAGGAGGAGAAGCCCGGCCACACTCAGGGTAATAAGCGGACCGATATTGGTTAAATTAATGGTGGGAATTTCAATGCTCATCTTTGGGCCCCCTTCATTATCACATCAGCCGTCGCTACTTTGGTGGTTTTGGCTTTTTCCATCATGGCGACAAAGTTGGCGCTTGAAGCCTTGGTCTTGTCTAGGAAGGTGTTAGGATAAACCCCGATCCACACGATGAAGAGTAAAACCGGGAGGAGAACCACTATTTCCCTGGTTGATAAGTCTTTTAAGTTCTGATTCTTTTCATTATCCACCACGCCGAACATGACCCTTTGGAACATCCAGAGCATGTAGGCGGCGGCAAAAATCACCCCGCTGGCGGCCACGATGCCATAGGCCATGTTTGCTTTAAAGGCGCCCAGCAGGATTAAAAACTCACCCACAAACCCGTTTAAACCGGGCAACCCGATGGATGATAAGGTGACGATCATGAATATGGTGGCGAAGATGGGCATCACCTTGGACAGACCGCCGAAGTCGGCAATCATGCGGGTGTGCCGGCGTTCATAGACCATACCGACGATCAAAAACAAGGCGCCGGTGGAAAGACCGTGGTTGATCATTTGGATAATGCCGCCCTGCACCCCGGCCATGTTGTAGCTGAAAAGCCCCAGCATAACAAAGCCCAGGTGGCTGACGGAAGAAAAAGCCACCAGACGTTTTAAGTCCACCTGAACCAGGGAAACCAGGGCGCCGTAAATGATGCCGATAATCGCCAGGATGGCGAAGAGGGGGACAAAATACCAACCCGCCTCCGGGAACAGGGGCATGTTGAACCGCAGGAAGCCGTATGTTCCCATTTTCAGCAAGACCGCGGCCAGGATAACGCTGCCCACGGTGGGGGCTTCGGTGTGCGCGTCCGGCAACCAGGTATGCACCGGGAACATGGGGACCTTGATGGCAAAGGCCAGACCGAAGGCCAGGAACATCCAGAACTGCATCTCAAAAGGTATCTGCAGGCCATACAACTTCAGCAGATCGAAGGTGTAGACTCCGGTAACCTTATGATTGTAGAAGTAGAGGACCAAAATGGCCACTAACATCAGGAGGCTGCCCACCATGGTGAAGATGAAAAACTTCACCGCGGCATATATCTTGCGGGCCGGATTTCCCCAAACCCCGATGAGCAGATACATCGGGATGAGCATCACTTCCCAGAAAACATAGAACAGGAAGAGATCAAGGGCCACGAACACGCCGATCATGCCGGTTTCCAGGAACAGCAGGCAGATCATGAATTCCTTCACCTTGTCCTGGACATCCTCCCAACAGGCCAGTATACAGATCGGCGTGATGAAGGTGGTTAACAAGACCAATAAAAGGGAAATGCCGTCCAGGCCGACGAGATAACTGATCCCGTAGGACGGAAACCAGCTGTACTGCTCGGTAAATTGCATGGCCGCAGTTTCGCTGTTGAAGCCGAACCAGAGATACAGCGAGAGAACAAATTCCACCAATGCCACGGCCATGGCGGTGCCTTTAATGACCCATTGGTTTTCTCGGTTCAACATCATGATCAGTGCCACCCCGACCATGGGAAGCAGGATCAATATAGATAAAATCGGAAAATTCATTGAATTAACTCCTTATCCTACTTACTAACGGCCCAGATAGTATCCTGTGATAACCGCAACTCCGATTAAAATCCCCAAGGCGTAGTTCTGCACGTAGCCGGTTTCCAATTTTCTGATGATGGCGCTCAGCCTTTCCACTAAACTGGCCGTGCCGTTAATGGCGCCGTCCACCACCTTGCTATCAGCTTCCTTCCAGAGAAAGACCGAACCGTTCCTGATGGGCTCCACCACCGTGGCGTCATAGAGCTCATCCACATAGTATTTGTTGTAGATCAGGTCGTATACCCCAGGAACTTTAGCCGTAACCTGCTCCGGCAGTTCCGGTTGCTTGATATAGAATTTGTAGGCCAGAAAGATGCCCACACCGGCTACGCCCATGCTCACGAACATCATGATGAGCTCAAAGGACATGGCATGGTGCACCTCGGGACCGGCCACATGGGCAATGGATGGCGACAGAAATTCGTGAAACACATTCCAGCCATGCAGCAGGGGTATTCCCACAAAACCGCCCACTGCGGAAAGAATCGCCAAGATAATCAGCGGGATGGTCATGACGGGGGGCGATTCATGGGGATGCACGTGCGGATCCCAGCGTTTCTCGCCGTAAAAGGTCATGAAGATCAGGCGGAACATATAAAAGGCAGTCATCAGGGCGCCCAGCGAGGCGATGGCCCAGTAACCCACGTGGCCATCCACCAGGGCCTTGAATAAGATTTCATCCTTACTGAAAAACCCGGCAAAGGGGAAGATACCGGCAATGGCCAGTGTCCCCACCAGCATGACCGCATAGGTGATGGGCATCTTTCCTTTGAGGTATCCCATCTTCCGCATGTCCTGCTCGCCATGCATACCGTGAATGACGCTGCCGGAACCGAGAAAGAGGAGGGCTTTGAAGAAGGCATGGGTCATGAGGTGAAAAATACCGGCCACGAAGGCGCCCACGCCGCAGGCCAAAAACATATAGCCCAATTGGCTGACGGTGGAGTAGGCCAGCACTCGCTTAATGTCATTCTGGGCCAGGCCGATGGAAGCCGCCAGGATTGCCGTGCCCAAGCCGACGACGGCCACCACCGTCATAGAAACGGGGGCCATGACATAGAGGGCGCTGCAGCGGGCCACCATATACACACCTGCAGTCACCATGGTGGCGGCATGGATCAAAGCGCTGACCGGGGTAGGACCTTCCATGGCGTCCGGCAACCAGGTATAGAGGGGAATCTGCGCTGACTTACCCGTAGCGCCGACAAACAGACATAAGGTGATTATGGTGATGATGGCATCGCCCACCGGATAGCCGGCTGCCTGGCCGAAAACTTCCCGGAAATTCACCGTCCCGAAGGTCCAGAAAATGAGGAAAATTCCCACTAGAAAGCCGAAATCGCCGATCCGGTTTACCACAAAGGCCTTTTTGCCGGCGTCACTGGCGGATTGTTTTTCATACCAATAACCGATGAGCAGGTAGGAACACAGCCCCACGCCTTCCCAACCGACGAACATCAGCAGGAAGTTGTTGGCCATAACCAGGATCAGCATGTTAACGATGAATAAATTCAGATAGGAAAAAAACCGGGCAAAGCCGGGATCATCATGCATGTAGCCCACGGAGTATATATGGATGAGAAAACCCACCCCGGAAACTACCATCAGCATCACCAGGGACAGCGGATCCACCAGAAACGCGGCCTGGGCATTGAAAGTTCCGGCAGTGATCCAGTTATAGATCACTACCTCAACGGGCTTGGCATTGGCCGGCAGGTTGATGTATTCCCAGAATACGCCCAAAACCCACGCGAAGGATAACCCTACGGAACCAGGCCCGACGATGCTGACAGTATGTTTGGACATCCTTTTGCCGAATAAACCGTTAATCAAAAAACCGATTAACGGAAAAACAGGCACCAACCATATGTAATTAATCATGGCCTGCTCCTTACCACTTCATGATATTAAGTTCGTCAACATACACAGTGCCTTTATTACGGAAGATGACATAAATGAGAGCCAATCCCACCGCAACTTCAGCAGCCGCCACCACCATGACAAAAAACACCAACATCTGTCCGTCGATGGCCTTATAGTAATCGGAAAAGGCCACGAGGGAGAGATTTACTGCATTAAGCATCATTTCAATACACATGAAAATGATAATGGCATTCCGCCTGATCAAAACCCCGATAACCCCAATGGCAAAGAGAGCGCAACTGAGGGCCAGGTAATACGTAATTGGCATCACCATATGTCTATCTCCTGAAAGAGCTCTACTTTAATCCAAACGTGACTTGGCCAGAATTACCGCACCCACCACCGCCACCAAGAGCAGGATGGAGGTAGCCTCAAAAGGCAGCAGATATTCGGTAAAGAGCGATTTTGCCACCATTTCCGTCGTCCCGAAACCCTCCACCATCTCCTTCCCCGGGGGGAGTTTGATCTTGCTGATGGTGTAGATTACGAGAGCTGCCGTGCCGCCGGCCAAAGTAGCACCGAAAATCTTCTGCCCCAGATGTTGTTGCGCCCCGCCTTCCTCCGGTTGCCTCAGATTGAGCAACATGATGACGAAGAGGAACAGAACCATGATGGCGCCGGCGTACACGATTATCTGAATGGCTGCGATAAATTGCGCATTGGCCAGGAGGTAGATGCCAGCCAGAGCAAAGAAATTGAGCACCAGAAAGAGTGCGCTCCGCACTGGATTTACCTGGATCACCACCATGATCCCGGAGATCAAAGCAGTTGCGGCTAATAGGAAAAATATTATTTGCATCCTTCAATCTCCTCGGACTGGATTAACCCTTGGTCTTAAGCATTTCAATATCATAAATGAGCATTTTTTTATCGTATTGGGCCAGTTCGTATTCTTTGTTCAGGGCTATGGCCGCCTTGGGGCAGGCCTCCTGGCAGAAACCGCAGAATATGCACCTGGTCAGGTCTATGACGAATTCAACGGGATATTTTTCCCCGTAAGTGCCTTCCTTGGGTTCGATCACGGTAATGGCTTGCGAGGGGCAGACCGTCTTACACAGGGTGCAGGCGACGCATTTCACCTTGCCATTATCATGCAGCTGCAATTCCGGCCTACCCCGGAATCTTTCGCTCACCGGCCGTTTTACCTCAGGATACTGGATGGTTAACGGCTTGGAGAGGATAGCCTTGAACGTGGTTCCCAACCCTTTGAGCAGTGGAATTATCATCTTCTTACCTCTAGAAGTAGAGCATAAACAGGCCGGTGAGGAGTATGTTGACCAATGACAGGGGCAACAATACTTTCCAACCCAAATACATCAGTTGATCAAATCTAAACCGGGGGAAGGTCCCTCTCACCCAGATAAACAGGAAGATAAAGGCAAACGTTTTCAGCAAGAACCACACTACCGGGGGCAAGAAAGGTCCCTGCCAGCCGCCCAGATAAAGGGTGGTGATCAGGGCGCTGGCAATGACCACATGGCCGTATTCCCCCATCATAAACAGACCCCATTTCATGGAGCTGTATTCTGTCTGGTAACCCGCCACCAACTCATTTTCGCACTCGATCAAGTCAAAGGGGGTCCGGGCGCATTCGGCAAAGGCCGCAATGGTAAACAGGAGAAAGCCGAGAGGTTGATAGACAATAAACCACATGTTCTTCTGGGCTTCCACGATCTGCACCAGGCTAAGGGTGCCAGCCAGCATCAGAACCCCGATGACGGCCAGGCCCATGGCCAATTCGTAACTGATCATCTGGGCCGACAGACGCAGGCCGCCCAAGAGGGAGTATTTGTTATTGGAGGCCCACCCCCCGATAACGGCGCCGTAAACACCCATGCTGGCCACCGCAAAGACATATAACAGACCGATGTTAATGTCGGCTATAACCCCGCGGTTCAGGCTGGCCACCGTCAGATCAAGGGTCTGGCCATAAATCTGAATGGTGTCCGGGAGGATTTTATCCGCAAAAGGAATCACCGCCAACGGCAGAAAGGCAGTTAAACCGACAATCATGGGCGCCATGATGAACAGCACCTTGCTGGCTGCCGGCGGCGTGAAGTCTTCCTTAAAAATCAGCTTGATGGCGTCTGCCAGGGGTTGCAGCAGTCCCCAGGGGCCGACCCGGTTGGGGCCATAACGGAATTGGATAAACCCCAAAACCTTCCGTTCCATCAGCACGGTGTAGGCGATGATAGTGAGGAATACCACGAACACCACGAGTATTTTCACCACCATAACCCCAATTAACAACGGCAGGTTCATAGCTCTAACCCTTCTGAATAGTTACGCGACAGAGGTTGGAATTTAAGGTCACGGTATTGGCCATGGGATCGGTAAAATGATCCGCCAGAAACACCACGCCCGGCGGCATCGCCTGGTTGAGCGAGGCCTTCACCGCGATACTGCCTTGCGCCGACTGGACAGTGACCTCGTCACCCTCGGCAATATCCAGGCCACCCGCGTCTTCCGGGTTGATTTTCAAGACCTGGCTGCCCATAATGGTCATGGGTCCTTGGGCCCAAGTGGTATAGCTGCCCGAGTGGCCGGCGGATTTGCCCACTATCAGGGTAAAGGGCCCTTCCCCGGGAATCTCCGCCGCAATGCTCACGGGAACGAAGTTCCCCTTGATCTGGGCGGCGATGGTGGGACACGGCCACCGGTAGCCGTCCTTGATCCCGGCATAGAGGGACACCCCGCCGGACATTTCTTTGAAAATATCCTCGGCGCTGTAGTACTCCATGGGATAGTCAAGTTTGCGGCTGAGAGCGGCAATGATCTGCCAACCCGGCTTAGCGCCATTGCCGCCGACTGCGGCCTTGAGTTGCCCTAATCTGCCGTCCGTGTTGGTATAGGTGCCGTTGACTTCGGCATGGATGTTAACCGGCAGGATGACATCGGCCAGTTTGGCCACTTCGGTCATGAACGCGCCCTGCACCACCATGAATTTGGCCTTCTGCAGGATGCTGAGCACCCTTTTGCTGTTGGGGGCCTGCCGCACCAGATCGCCGCCCATGATATAAAAGGCCTGCGGGGCGGTGACCGCGTTACTCTCCACTCTGCTCAAGGCCTCTTCCAACGTAAAGCCCGGAGTGATGTTAAGGGTTTTGTTCCAGAGCTTCCCGAAGGGAGAGCCTGCGGCCAGGGGTTGATAACCGGGCAGCATATTGGGAAGCACGCCCATATCACAGACGCCGTGGGTGTTGTTCTTTTCGGCGATGGGATAGAGACCGCTGCCTGGGTTACCCGGCTGCCCGATGAGCAGGAAGAGGTTGGCCACAGCAATGGCATTTTCTTTACCCGAGGCCTGGGCCAGGAGGTCGTTGCCGAAAATAATGGCCGGGGCCTGGGCATTGGCCAGGATTTTGGCGGCTTCCCGGATATCTCCCACCATGACGCCGGTCATTTCTTTCACGTCCTTCATGGGCGTCTGCCGCAGGCTTTCGGTAAATTCCTCAAAACCGGCTGCTTCCAGATAAGGTGTGTGACCCGACTTCTCATCCAGGATGGCTTCCATCAGGCCGTTGAGGAGAGCCCTTTCCGTCCCGGGTTTATACCGCAGCTTGGCATGGGCATAACGGTCATATTTGGTTTTCCGGGGATTGGCGACAATCAGCCGGAAATTTTCATTTTGCAGGGCTTCCATGAGCTGCCAGCCGTAGGGCGGCATCTCCGGGGTGACGTCAGCGCCGATGACCAATACCACATCGGCTGCTTTCAACGTGCCGGAGTCTCCCAGGACAAAAGGGAAACCCTTGCCCTTGGCCCCTTCCTCCAGGGTCAGGGAGCTATGAAAGGGTTTGGGGAACTTCAGCGGCTCCGGATTCACCCCTGCTACTTCGGGCATCCCGAATACCTGGGCGATGCCTTCCAGGGCCTTCAGATAATTATACCTGGCCGGGTTGTCTATCTGGTTGGTGCCCAACACCACCCGGAAAAATTTCTGGAAGAGATAGTTGGATTCGTTGGTGGCCCGAGGAGAACCGACACCGTAAATGGCGCTGGGGCCACTCTTGGCCATGACCTGCATCAACCCCTGGGCGGCGAACTCCAGGGCGTCATCCCAGCTTGCCTCAACAAACTGGCCACCCTTTTTAATAAGGGGAGTCTTGAGGCGTTCCGGGGCATCCAGAACCCCGAAGCCGAAACGGCCCCGGAGGCACAGGAGGGGGTTTTCCTCATCCCGGCGGACCCGCAAGACCTTGCCGTCCTTGACATCCACCATGTAGTCGCAACCGCCGCCGCAGAACTGGCAGATGGTCCGCGTCCCGGTCATTTCCCAGCAGCGGGCGCTGTATTTGAACAACTTGTTGATCAGAGCCCCCACCGGACAGACCTCGATGCAGGTGCCGCAGAACTCGCAGTTCAAGGGCTGCTGGCCGCTGCCCAGATCGGTAAAATAGGCCCGGTTTTCAAAGTTAATGGCGCTGGCCCCGACCCTCTCCTGGCAGACATGCACACAACGACCGCAGGTGACGCAGCGGGTGTTGTAGCGTTCAATCAGCATGGAGTCGAAATCATTATTAATGGGCTTGCGCACGGCTTCGTAATCTACTTCTGCGACGCCCAGTTCATGGGTCAGATTCTGCAGTTCGCACTCCCCGCCCTTGTCGCACCAGGGGCAGTCCAGGGGGTGATTGACCAACATGAACTTAACCAGTTCCCGGCGGATGTTTTGAATCCGCTCCGAATTGGTTGTCACCTCCATGCCTTCCGCCACCTTGGTGGTGCAGGCGGGGGATGGCCGGGGAGGGCCAGGCTTCACTTCCACCACACATATCCGGCACGAGCCGATGGCTTTGATAGCCGGATGGTAGCAGAGAAAAGGAATGCTTATCCCATGCGCCTGGGCGGCCTTGAGTATGGTAATTCCCTCTTCTGCCTGAATTGCTCTGCCATCGATCGTCAGGTTGACCATTGTTATTTCCTAATTGTTTGTCTGGTATTGTTCGCTAAGGCTGTGTTTACCGGTCCACGTCGGCCAACACAATATCCATAGTGCCAATGAGCGCGATGAGATCGGACAACAGGCGCCCTTTTGCCAGTTTCTTGGTGGGTGACAGGTTAATAAAGGATGGCCCTCTCACCTTCACCCGGAACGGTTGCGGGCTGCCATCGCTGATAATATAAAATCCCATTTCCCCTTTGGGGGCCTCAATGGCCAGATAGACCTCGCCCTTGGGAGGCGTGATGCCTTTTTCAATGAGGAGGAAATGGTTAATCAGGGCTTCGATGTTGTTATAAACTTTATCTTTGGGGGGCAGGATGACTTGGGGATCATTGACGTTCACCTCGCCCTCGGGCATTTTTTCCAGAACCTGGCGGCAGATACGGTTGCTCTGCACCATCTCTTCCATGCGCACCAGGTAGCGGTCATAGGTGTCGCCATTCACCCCTAAGGGCACGTCAAAGTCAAAATCCTCGTAACTGGAGTACGGGGTGTCCCGCCGGATATCCCAGTCAACACCCGACCCCCGGGACATGGGTCCTGACCAGCCCCAATCTATGGCCTCTTCCTTGGTCATGACGCCCACATCTTTAGTCCGGGCGATCCAGATGCGGTTTTTAGTCAGGAGATTATGGTAGTCTTTCACCCGGGTGGGAAAAGCCTTGACGAATTCCCAGGCCTTTTCCATGAACCCCTCGGGCAGATCCGCGGCCAGGCCGCCGATGCGGAAATAGCAGGGGAACAGCCGCCCCCCCCAGGCCATCTCAAATAAGTCCATGAGCTGCTCGCGTTCCCGGAACGCGAAAAACAGCGGCGTCATAGCCCCCAGATCATGGCCGTGGGTTCCCAGCCAGAACAGGTGACTGGAAATCCGGGTCAATTCCGCCATCAGGACCCGGATATACTGGGCCCGTTTGGGAACTTCCACTCCCAACAGCTTTTCCACCGCCAAGACAAAACCGAAGTTATTGGCCGTGCCGGCCAGATAATCCAACCTATCGGTGAGGGGCAAACACTGGTGATAGGTCCGGTTCTCACACATCTTTTCAATACCGCGATGCAGGTAACCGATATCCGGATCAGCATTGACGATAACTTCCCCATCCAGCTCCAGCCAGACCCGGAGAACCCCATGGGTGCTGGGGTGCTGGGGGCCCAGGTTCAGGAGCATGGTCTCGGTGCGAGATGCTAAATCGGCGCTATTCATCGTCTATACGTCCTAAAACCCTTCTTGAGGATAATCTTTCCTTAAAGGATGGTAGCCTTCACACTCCGGCGGCGTCAGGATGCGCCGCAGATCCGGATGGCCGATGAACTTGATGCCCACTAAGTCAAAAGCCTCCCTTTCATGCCAGTCCGCAGTGCTCCACACCGGCACCACCGTGGGCAGGGCCGGGAGTTCGTCATTGGCACAGAAGGCCTTGAGAGCCAACCTCTTCTTATACTGATGGGAATACAAATGATACACTGCGGCATACCGGGGGGAAGTTGGCAGATAATCCACCCCTGATATGGATGATAAGTACCGGAAAGAGGTGTCCGGGTCATCCCGCAGGAACAAACATATATCCACCAGCTTTGCCGGTGTTACCGTCAGTGTGGTGTCTCCCCGAAATTCATAACTATCGACAATATCATCGGGGAATTGGGCCTTTACTTTCTCAATGGCCGTGTCCATGTGACCTCCTGACCGGGGCAATCTGATCACGATACTTCTTCGTGAGGAACGGGTCTTTCAGAATTTTCTCATGCAACTTGAGAATGCCGTAGAGCAAACCCTCCGGTCGCGGCGGGCAGCCGGGGACATAGACATCCACCGGCAGATACAGATCGATGCCCTGAACCACCGCATAGCTTCTGAAAATTCCCCCCGAAGAAGCGCAGGCCCCCATGGCGATGACCCACTTGGGCTCCGTCATCTGTTCATAAATCCGCTCCACCGCCGGCGCCATTTTTTTGGTCACGGTGCCGGCCACGATCATTAGATCGGATTGACGGGGCGAGGCCCGAAAGGCTTCCATCCCAAAACGGGCAATATCCCACCGGTTGGCCGCGGTGACGATCATTTCGATGGCGCAGCAGGCCAACCCGAAGGTGGCCGGCCACAGGGAGTTTTTCCGGGCCCAGTCCACCACTTTCTCCAAAGAGGTGGTTAAAATATTATTCCCTAAATGTTCTTCGATACCCATCCCGAATTCCTCTTACCGTTTGCCTGTCAACAGGTCTGTATTAATTATCCTTATGGTAAACTTGGCAGTCAGCCCCACTGGCGCCCTCAATAGTGCGGGTTATTCCCATTCCAGGGCGCCCTTGCCCCAGACATAGGCCAGGCCGACGCCAAGCACCAGAATAAATACGCCCATTTCAATGAAACCGAATAATCCCAGGTCCTTATAAACGATGGCCCAGGGATACAGAAAAATTGCTTCGATGTCAAACACCAGAAAGAACATGGCGATGACGAAAAATTTTACGGAATAACGGCTCCTGGCATCCCCCGTGGGAATCATGCCGCATTCATAGGGGAGGTCTTTCACCGGGGTGTGAATTTTCTTACCCACAGCCTCGGACAGGGCCACCATCCCCCCCGCCACGCCGATGGCTACGATCAAATAAACCAGAATCGGTAAATAATCTATGAGCATCGCCTTTACCTTCCTCTAGCCTGCCAGCTAGATAATGCTTTTAGTGCTCGAAGACGAACTGCACTGCCGCCAATGGCCCCGGAGTCCTACTTTTTACAGAGGGCGCAGGTTCCATTGATGTGAGCCAGGTAGTCGTCCCGGTAGCGCTCCATGGTGGTCTTGATGAAAAAGATGGGACTCATGGCCAGGGCGCAGTTAGCGCTGTCCAGCATGGTCTGCCCCACGGTGATCATCCTGTCCATGTCGGCTTCGGAACCTTTGCCGTCTGCGATCTTGCAGATCAGATCGTAGAGAATGCGGGTGCCCCGGCGGCAGGGGAGGCAGAAACCGCAGGACTCATGCTGGAAAAAGTAGAGGATGCACTTGACCACGTCCACGATGCAGGTGTCCTCATCCATGACCAGCATGGTGCCGGAGCCCAAAGAACCCTCCACGTCCCATAAGGCCTTGTATTCCATAGGAGTGTCGAGGTGTGATTCCTTAATGAAACCGAAAGAGGCGCCGCCGGTCTGGCAGGACTTTAATTTCTTGCCGCCCCGGACGCCGCCGCCGTATTTTTCGATCAATTCCCGCACGGTCATGCCCAGATGGGCTTCGATGACCCCGGGTTTGTTGACGTGGCCCACCACCTGAAAAATCTTGGTGCCGGCCGCGTCCGCAGTTCCTTTATTCTTATACCACTCCCCGCCCTTGGCGATGATCATGGGCACACTGGACAGGGTCTCCACGTTGTTGACAATGGTTGGTTTGCCCCAGACGCCCACCTGGCCGGGGAAGGGCGGCTTGACCCGGGGATTGCCTCTCTTGCCCTCGATGGATTCGATGAGCGCGGTTTCTTCCCCGCAGACGTAAGCGCCGCCGCCGCTTTGGATATCTATGGTGAAACTGAAGTCGGTGCCCAGAATGTTCTTGCCCAGGTAACCTTTGGCCGTGGCCTGGTCGATGGCGTTCTGGAGGCGCAGCATGCAGAGATAATACTCGCCCCGGACGTAAATATAGCCGTGGGAAGCGCCCACCGCATAACCGGCGATGGCCATGCCTTCCAGCACCCGGTGGGGATCGCCTTCCATGATATAACGGTCTTTGATAGTGCCCGGCTCCCCTTCGTCAGCATTGCAGACGATAAACTTCGGGGTGATGGGGCTGGGCTGAGTGAACGACCATTTCAAACCCGCCGGGAAGCCGGCCCCCCCCCGGCCCCGGATGTTGGCCGTTTTGACCTCGTTGACGACATCCACCTGGCTCATGCTGGTGACGGCCTTCTTCAAGGACTCATAGCCGCCCCGGGCCAGATAATCAGCTATACTCATGGGATCGATCTGGTCCAGGTTGTTGAACAGGACCATTTCTTCGGGTTTCAGGGGATAAGCCAGGGGTGGGTTGGTGGTCCGTGGCAGGGTGCGGTAGTCCACCGTCTTGCCGGCCCGGTAATCGTCCAGGATTTCTTTAACCCGGGCTGCGGTCAGGTTGCCGAAAAGCACCTCGTTGATTTGCATGGCCGGGGCCACTTCGCAGGTTCCCAGGCAGGCGGTCATCTCCAGGGTAAACAACCCGTCTGAACTGGTTTCCCCCACCTTGACGCCCAACTCTTCCTTCAGGGTCTCCAGGATATTCTCGGACCCATTAATGTGGCAGGGAGCGGATTCACACACCCGGATGATGTATTTCCCCCGGGGAGTTACCGCATACATGCTGAAAAAGCTCATAACCCCATAGAGATAACCATATGGGATTTCCAACTCCTGGGCCACCAGTTGCAGGGCTTCCAGGGGAAGCCAATTGCCGCAGATATCCTGGACGGCGTGCAGGGTGGGCAAGAGCTTGCCCTTGACCTTGTTAAGTTGCTGACATACCTCTTTGATGCTTTTTACCTGTTCCGAGGTTAATGCGGCGCTAACGGGCCTTTTTAATTCCGCCATGGTGCGAGCCTCAATATGTCATTTGGGAGTAAATGAAAAAATCCACAAAGCCAAATCTTACTTTTCTACTCTAGCCTTAATTCATCCTGTTTTTATAATGCGCCACCCGGATTTGTCAAGCATAATTTGTGACAGAAGGCATTTTTTCTAATTTGCTAAAAAATTAATAAGTTCAGTTTATTAGCCCTCGTGCCGGTATCGGCCAGGTCCTCTGTCTTCCCCTAGCCCCTTGATATTGATACTATTTCCCCACCCTTAAGGCGTAGCTTCAACTTCAGGCAGGCCGGGGCCAAGAATCCAGGCCATCCCGGCAGGTGGGCTTGACGATGGGGCGTCCCCCGATGATTAAAGTCCATCTTTTGTAATGGAGGATTTAGGGGAATTTTCATGGCAAACTGGAAACCGGAAACCGGAAACAGTCTTATTGACTTTCCGCCTGGGGCTGTATATAGTCCCGATTATAGACAGTTAGTCGAAATTAGCACAGTATCGGCCGTTATTCAGCAAGCTTAGACGGCGACAGCGCCACAGGAGCGCCAGATGTTTCAGATTGAAGACCTCTATGTGACCATTGAAGACCAGGAAGTCTTAAGGGGCATTAACCTCCATATCAAAAAGGGAGAGACCCACGCCTTGTTCGGCAAAAACGGGTCCGGCAAAACCACCCTGTTGATGACCATCATGGGTTTTTCCCGCTATCAGGTGCGCCAGGGGCGCATCCTCTTCCTGGGTACCGACATCACCCACCTTCCCACCTATGAACGGGCCCAACTCGGGGTTGGCATTGCTTTCCAGCGACCTCCCACCATCCGGGGCGTCAAGACCAAGGACGTCTTCAGGGTCTGCGCCGGCGGCAAAATGTCCGTGGAAGCCCTGGCCTTTGAGTACGGCTTTGAAAATTTCATGGACCGGGAGATCAACCACGGCTTTTCCGGCGGGGAAATAAAGAAATCGGAATTATTGCAGTTGTTAGCCCAGGACCCCAAACTGGTGCTCCTGGATGAGCCGGAGTCCGGCGTGGACCTGGAAAACCTGCAGCTCATCGGCCAGATCATCCGGCGTCTCTTGCAGAAAGACCAGCGCCGGGTGGACCGCACCAAAGCCGGGCTGATCATAACCCATACGGGTTATATTCTCAACTATCTCAATGCCGACATGGGCCATGTCATGGCTCATGGGCAGGTGGCCTGCCAGGGCCATCCCATGGATATCCTGGAGCATGTGAAAAAATCGGGTTACGAGGAGTGCGTGCGATGCCTCTGTTTTCAGAATTGAAAGAGGCGGCCGAAAAGAGCCGGGACAAAAAAGCTGCCATCGGTCCGGACCTGGACCTGAACCAATTTAAACGCCAGTCTGAAGACTGGTCTTACGACGAGGGCTATAAAAGTTTCGACGCCCAGGAAAGGGATCACCTCCTCCGGGCCGGCATCGAACTGACGGACGAGGACCATGCCGGCACTTTTCTGCAGGCCGACAGATCCATCGTACACTGCAAAACCAGCCAACCGGGCCTGGAAATCATGCCCATCACGGAAGCTTTGCAAAAATACGACGGCCTGCCGGAATATTACTGGCGTCTGGTCAACGTCGAGGCGGATAAATATACCGCCGCGGCCGAGCTGTCTCTGGACAACGGGTATTTTATCCGGGCCCTGCCCGGGGCCCGCATCTCCCAGCCGGTGGAAGCCTGCCTCTACATCCGCACCGACGGCTTGTCCCAGCACGTCCACAATATCGTAGTCGCCGAACCGGGCTCCCAGCTGCATATTATCACCGGCTGCACCACCCATCCGGGGGTCACCTCCGGGCTGCACCTGGGCATTTCGGAATTCTACATCAAGAAGGGAGCCCATCTCACCTTCACCATGGTCCACAACTGGGCCGAAAACATTCATGTCCGGCCCCGCTCCGCCATCCTGGTGGAAGAGGACGGGGTCTACCTGTCCAATTATATCGTCCTGAAACCGGTGAAATCGGTGCAGATGTACCCCACGGCGCGCCTGGCCGGCAAGGGGGCTGTGGCCCGGATGAACTCCGTAGTAGTGGCCCACCCCGGCTCGGAACTGGATTTAGGGGGCCGGGTTATCCTGGAAGCCCCGCATACCAAGGCCGAGGTCATCGCCCGGACCGTGACCACCGGCGGCACGGTGATCTCCCGGGGCCATCTCATCGGCAAGGTGCCCCAGATCAAGGCCCACCTGGAATGCCGGGGCCTGATCCTGGCCCCCAAAGGCCTCATGTATGCGGTGCCCGAACTCACCGGCGAGGTGGCCGGGGTGGAGATGTCCCACGAGGCCGCCGTGGGCCGCATCGCCCAGGAGGAAATCGAATATCTCATGGCCCGGGGCCTCACCGAAGATGAGGCCGCCTCCACCATTGTCCGGGGCTTTCTCAACGTGGAAATCGAAGGCCTGCCCGAAGCCCTGAAAGAAGACATCGAACGCACCATCCAGGAAACGGAAAAAGGTTTGTAGGAGGTTTCCGGTTTCCAGTTTCCAGTTTCCGGTTTTCGGTTTTCGGTTTAAAAAATTCGGCTCTTGAGTGTTAATATGGGGCGGCGTGGCATCTGCGTCGCCCCCCAATCATAACGCTGCCGTCCCCCTAACATCCAAGGTATAACCAAGAACCCCATACACCTATCCGCTCAACTCGGCCAGCTTTTCTCTCTTTTCCCACTTCCCACTTCCCACTTCCCTCTTCCCTTTTCCCTCTTCCCTTTTCCCTCTTCCCTCCCCTCCCCCGCCGGAATATTCCCTTGCGGATTCCCCCCCATTGTGCTATAAATTACTAAAATCCTCCAATAATTATGTTTAACCCTATGAAGTTATAGATACTCATGCGACGTGCCCGATACCAGCGCAAGCGGTTGAATGAAGATAACCTGTATCTTATCAACGAAGTTTCCCGCATGGTCAATCTCTCCCAGAAACGTATCCGGGAGTACGAAAAAGAGGGATTGGTCAAACCCATCCGGGAGAGCAGCACTAACAACCGCCTTTATTCGGATTTTGAGATCGCCCAGATCCAGCGGATTAATTCCCTGATCCATGACCGCGGCTTCACCCTGGCCTGCCTGAAAAATCTGCTGGTTCTGGCCCCCTGCTGGAATATTTTCGACTGCCCGGTGAAAGAACAGTGCTCCGCCTACCACCTCCCCTGGCGGCCCTGCTATGAGGTGCGGGAATACCGGGAGACCAGCTGCAACGGTCCCTGCGAACGCTGCGCCGTCTTTCTCAACCGGGATATGCCCAAAGAAAAAATCCTGGAGCAGTTGCCCCCCCAGAAGTGAACAAAAATATCTCTTCGGCCCAACCTCCCGGAATATCTCCCCGTCCTGCAGGACTAAGCCCCGCCGTGGCCATCGTGGGCTTCTCCAACTGCGGCAAGACCGAACTGATCTGCCGCCTCCTGAGCCTGGCCCGGGAGCGGGGCTACCGGGTGGCGGCGGTGAAACACAGCCATAAAACCCCTGAGGTTGATACACCGGGCAAGGACACCTGGCGTTTCCGGCAGGCCGGGGCCCAGGCGGTGGCCCTGGCCGCCCCGGGTTTATTGCAGGTGACCCTAACCATGCCGACGGACCCGGCGATTGCGGCCGTCTTGGCGGCCCTTCCCGACAACCTGGACTTTGTCCTGGTGGAGGGCTATAAAGGCAGCACCCTGCCCAAGATCGTCTTCCTAGCCGGCCGCGACCTGCCGGGGTATGAAAATACCCTCGCCTTTATCAGTGAAGCCCCCGTGGCCACACATCTGCCGGTCTTTTCCCGGGATCAGGTCCCGGCTATCCTGGATTTTATTCTCCAATGGCTCCAGGGACAATAACCGGCGCGGTTCTGGGGGGGGGGCGCAGCCGCCGCCTGGGCCGGGACAAGGCCAGCCTGCCCCTCAACGGGCGGCCCCTGGCCTGCTGGGTGGCGACAGTCATCAGTCCCTTGGTAGAAGAGTGCTGGCTCATCACCAACCAACCCCTGTCCCACCTCTGCCTGGGCTTGCCCCTGCTCACCGACCTGGTGCCCGGCCGGGGGGCCCTGGGAGGCCTGCTCACCGCCATGCTGGTGGCCCGGGGCAGCCACGTGCTGCTCAGCGCCTGCGATACCCCTTTCCTCCGCCCTGCCCTGCTCACCGCCATGCTCGACCAGGCCGGCCAAGGCAGCCTGGACGCGGTGGTCTGCCGCTCCAGCCGGGGCTTGGAACCCCTGCCGGGCGTCTTTAACTGCCGCATTCTCTCCCGGGTCCAAACCCAACTACAGTCAGGAGACCTGCGGCTACGGACCTTACTTGCCGACTGCCGCACCAGGGTCCTGCCCCCCGAGGAAGTTGCGTTGTACGATGCCGGGGAACTATCTTTCTTTAATATTAATACTGGGGAAGAAGCGGCCCAGGCCGCAGTCCTGCTCGCCTCTGGAAGCAAACTGGCGAGAAACGAGTTATGTCAGCAAGCCTAACCATTTTTCGGCTAGGTTCGGGTTTGCAGGCGGTTGACAGCAGCGCCGCGAAATGGTTACAATCCCTTAAAATGGAGGGATGGCCGAGTGGTTTAAGGCAGCGGTCTTGAAAACCGCAGACCGAAAGGTCCGTGGGTTCGAATCCTACTCCCTCCGCCAATATATTGGCAATAATATCAAAAAGTTAATATAGATGATTAAAAATATAAAGGTTCTAGGGAAGGGGGCTGTTTTTTCTGCCCGAAGCATCGACAGGGTACGGCAATTTCGTAACTAATTGTAATTATAGATTATTACAATATCGCTCACATGTTCGCAAATGCTTTGGTCAAGCCAAAAATGTAAATTTATCATGAGGTTTTTATACCCTATTGCAAGTTTCTAACCGGACATTGCTGCCCTTTAGTATATCAGAAGAGCGGTTCCTTGTCCTCTCATCTCGCCGGGAAGAGCCGGAACTATTCCGGTTCGTTGTATTTTTTACTGCTCCCGAAGCTTGTCGTCACCGGGTACTTCTCCTGATTTTTCGAAATCTTGGCTTTGACAGCCTCGGACAGGTCCACTCCGGCGGCCTCGGCCAGGTAGAGCAGAAAAATGAGGATGTCGGCCATCTCTTCCTGTACGCGGGTGGCGAAAACGTTGTTGGAGAGCAGAGTAAGAATTTCCTCTTCCGATTTCCAAAGGAATAACTCCTGGAGTTCCCCGGCTTCGATGGCCAGGGCCATGGCCAGATTTTTGGGGGTATGGAAGGGCCGCCAGTTCCGTTCCTCCCGAAAGGCGATGACCCGGCGTTTGAGGGCCGCCAGGGTGTCGTGTTCGTCCAAATGCTCCTCCCCCTAGCAGAGCCAGCAGCCCTGCTCCCGGATTTCCTCGTACCACTGCCGCAGCTTGGGCTTCAGGGCTTCCTTGGGGAGCCCGAGGAACTGCCGGGCCTCCCCCAATTGAATAAAGCCGGCAAAATAGGCGTATTTAACCAGGCCCTCCAGGTGCTGCGGCGAAAAATCCAGATACTCTGCCGGAACCCGATCCAGCATCTCATGGTCGGCGATGATTTGTTTAACCGCTTCGAAGTTGGTTCTCAGTTTAGCATCAATATTTGCAGTATCCATGATATCCAAGCCTTAACGTTGGCATGTTTATGAATAGCATATTTCTTTTCTGGTCATGGCGCACCACCTTTTCTCAGGTTGCCTTGCCATCAAAAAGGTCTTACAATAAAAATATGCAGCAGCCTCTCCAACTCGTAACGGCCTTTAAACCCCAGGGGGATCAACCCGAGGCGATCCGACAGCTGGTGGCCGGCCTGCGGGACGGGGCCACCCATCAGGTCTTGCTGGGGGTCACCGGCTCGGGGAAAACCTTTACCATTGCCAATGTCCTGGCCCAGATCAATCTGCCCACCCTGGTCCTGGCCCCCAACAAAACCCTGGCGGCCCAACTCTACGGTGAGTTCAAGGAATTTTTTCCCCACAACGCAGTGGAGTATTTTGTCAGTTATTACGATTATTACCAACCGGAGGCCTATATTCCCCAGGCTGATCTCTATATTGAAAAAGACTCCTCCATCAATGAGGCCATCGACCGGATGCGGCATTCGGCCACCCGCTCCCTCCTGGACCGTAATGACGTCATCATTGTGGCCAGTGTGTCGTGTATTTACGGTTTGGGTTCTCCCGAAGCCTACCAGGGCATGCTCCTGTATCTTGAAACCGGCATGACCCGGAGCCGGGAAGAGGTCCTGGCTAAGCTGGTGGAAATTTTATACGAGCGCAATGACATCGATTTTCACCGGGGAACTTTTCGGGTCCGAGGGGATCGATTGGAAATATTCCCCGCCTACGAAGAGGATCGGGCTATAGCCATCGATTTCTGGGGCGACATGGTGGAAGCGATCCAGGAAATCGACCCGCTGCGGCGCCAGAGCCGGGAGAGGCTGGAGAAGATAACCATCTATCCCGCCAGTCATTATGTCACCCCCGAGGTTCAGCGGCAAAGGGCCCTGGTGGACATTGAGGCCGAACTCAGCGAGAGGGTGGCCTGGTTCACGGCCCAGGGGAAATTGCTGGAAGCCCAGCGCCTCTGGGAGAGGACTCGTTTTGACCTGGAAATGCTCCGGGAAGTCGGCTTCTGTCACGGCATCGAGAACTACTCCCGCCATCTCACCGGTCGCCGGGCCGGGGAGCCCCCCCCCACCTTACTGGATTATCTGCCCCGGAAATCCCTGGTGGTCATCGACGAAAGTCACATTTCGGTGCCGCAACTCCGGGGTATGTTCAACGGCGACCGCTCCCGGAAGACGACCCTCACTGAGTACGGCTTCCGCCTGCCCTCGGCCCTGGATAACCGGCCGCTGAATTTCCAGGAATTTGAAAGTCGGGTGCAGCAGGTGATCTATGTCTCGGCCACCCCCGGCCCCTATGAACTGGAAAAGGCCAGGGGCCGGGTGGTGGAGCAGATCGTCCGTCCCACCGGTCTGATGGACCCTGCTATTTCCGTCAAGCCCGCGACCGATCAGGTGGACGATCTCTTGGGGGAAATCAGAGCCCGACTGGCCCGCCAGGAACGCGTCCTGGTAACTACGCTCACCAAGCGGATGGCCGAGGACCTCACCGAATACTACCAGAACCTGGGTCTCAAGGTGCGCTACCTGCATTCGGATATTACCACTTTAGAACGAATGGACATTCTGCGGGAACTGCGACTGGGAGTCTTCGATGTCTTGATCGGCATCAATCTCTTGCGGGAAGGTTTGGACCTCCCGGAGGTTTCGCTGGTGGCCATCCTGGACGCGGACAAAGAAGGTTTTTTACGCTCCGAGCGGTCCCTCATCCAGACCTGTGGCCGGGCGGCCCGAAACGTCCATGGAGAAGTTATCCTCTACGCCGACAGCGTTACCCCCTCCATGCAGCTGGCCCTGCAGGAGACCGACCGCCGACGTCAGGTGCAGCAGGACTACAATCGCCAGCACGGCATCACTCCCGCGTCCATCCAGAAAGACATCCACAACATCCTGGCCTCGGTATATGAGAAGGATTATGTGACGCCGCCCAAAGCTGCGGAGGAAGCTGCGCCCTACCTCCTGCCCCAGGATCTGCCCCGCCAGATTTCCCGCCTGAAAAAGGAGATGCAGGCCGCGGCCAAGAAATTGGAATTCGAACGGGCGGCACAGCTCCGGGACCAGATCAAACATTTGGAGGCTGCCGGCCTGCGCTCCTGAACCCAGCCCTGGGAATATCAACCGCCGAGACGCCGAGGTCGCAGAGAAAAAATCTGCACCCTTGGCATCGCGGCGAGATTGAGTCAGCCGGCGGCTTTCACCAATGCCGGCTTGAACCGACGGGATTTTGTCTTGGCGGCAGGTTTTTTCCGGCCGGCTGCTAAAAATTTGCGGAGCAGCTCTTCCTGCCTGGCCGTCAGTTTGGTGGGGGTCTGCAACTCCAGTTCAACCACGAGGTTGCCCCGGCCATTGCCCCGCAGGACCGGGACTCCTTCCCCATACAGGGTAAACCTGGTCCCTGTTTGAGTGCCGGCCGGAATGGTTAAAGGGATGGTCCCGGTAAGGGTGGGAATATCGATCTCAGCGCCTAACACCGCCTCGACAAAGGACATTTTGGCCTGATAGATAATGGTGTGGCCGTCTCGTTTAAAATGGGGATGCGGGTTAACCTTTAAATCGATATACAAATCGCCGGGTGGACCGCCGAAACGCCCGGCCTCACCTTCGCCTCGCAGGCGTAATCGGGTTCCCTCATCCACGCCGGCCGGGATTTTGATGGTCACATTTCTTTCTTGCCGTTGCAAACCCAGGCCAAGACAGAGTTCACAGGGATCACTCTGAGCGCCGCCGGTACCGTGACAGTGAGGGCAGGTGGTGTTGATGCGGAAAAAACCATCCACCCGGTTGATGGTCCCGTATCCCTGGCAGCAAGCACAGGTCCCTTGACTTTCCTGGATTTTCCGGCCGCTGCCCTGGCAGCCTGGGCAGGCACTCAGCTTGCCGATTTTTATGCTGGTTTCCAGCCCAAAGACCGCCTCGTGGAAATCGATGTCCAACTGATAAAAGACATCTTTACCGGCCTGTTGCCGGGGTTGGGAGGACGGGCGGCGGCTAAAACCGAAAAACTCGTCGAAAATGTCGCCAAAACTCGAAAATATTTCGTCAAAATCCCGGAAACCGCCAAACTGCCCCCCCTGCAATCCGGCATGGCCGAATTGATTGTATAAACTGCGCTTCTGGGGGTCTCGCAGGACTTCGTAAGCCTCGGCCGCCTGACGGAATTTTTCAGCCGCCTTCTTATCCCCGGGATTACGATCCGGATGATGCTTCAAGGCCAAACACCGATAGGCTTTTTTTATCTCTTCGATCTCAGCGTTTCGTGAAATTCCCAGGACTTGGTAATAGTCAATTTTCTCCTCCATGCTAGCTTGTTCCCCCCTACACCGAAAAATCTCTTTCGAAAAACGAGCCGCAGAGTGCTCCACCTCCCCCTATTCGTGCAGCAGGCGTCCAGCGATCAGCAATAATTTTTTCAGGACACCGAGTTGGCAAACCAAGGTCTTCTGGCAGAATGGCAAAAAAGGGAAACACACGTTTTGCCAGAACCTCCCTCTTATAGGAAAAAAATAATGGAAATATCTTTTCCTGCCACCATGTTAACCTTATTCATTAAGCTGACAGCTGCAAGATAACCGCGGCGCGCATACTCCTACAGGAAATATTTATCCACCGAGGCCAGATGTCAAGACCGAAATTCCTGAGAGGCCCCTGAAACATGGTAATTTGTGTGACATCAAACTATCCTGGATGGGTCGGAAGCGGAAAAGAGGCGCGAAGCAGCCACGACCGAGGGGCAGGTCCTTACCCGGGACCGGCTCTCATACTTTTCTAGTAGGCGTTCAGCTATCAGCAATCAGCTTTCAGCAAAAACAATGGGTTAGGGAAACTAAGCGAAAAACCAGTGATCCACCACCTTAGAATAACTATTTGAATTTAAAGCATTAGCTGACCGCTGAACGCTTACCTTTTCTGGTATATGGTTAATAAAGTTTTGAAAATTTATAGGGTTATGGCTTGAGGCGGTTGCAGCCCGCAGCGAACCCGGTATCAATCTCACGGCCACAAAGCCCGCAGGCGCTCCCGGATTTCAGGGTCCAGGCCGGTTATCTCAATTACTTTGGCCCGATCCCGGGCGCCGCTTTTCAGGCGCAGGTGATTTTTGGGCAGGTTGAGACGTTGGGCCAAAAAATCCAGCAAGGTTTTGTTGGCCTCACCTTTTTCCGGCGCTGCGGCCAGGCGGATTTTAAGCCGGTCGCCATACGGACCGACAATCTGGGTGGCAACCGCACCTGGCACCGCTTGAATTTTTATAATATAACCGGTGCAGGTGGGATAAATCCATTCCATACAGGCAATATACTCTGCTGAAGGGTTCAAGGCTAAAAAGCCGTTGTCTTACAGCCGATTGCGGCGACCACGGGCCGCCCTGGGCCGTCGAGCTGCACAGGTTAGTTCGCAGGGTGGGAAAGCGAACCACCTCCCGCCGTTAGCCGCTCAAGACAAAGGGTTGCGGAGCCATGGGGGCCCGGTCCCATCGTACCGCCTGCCCCGGATATAACCCCGAGAGCTATTCAGAGGCCTCGCTCTGTTCCAGCAGGCGCAAGTGGCTTTCCAGGATACCCCGCACCTGGGCCGCAAAGGTGGTCTTGATGCGTTTTAACTCCTCTATGTCATTGCGCAATCTCCCCTGCCGGGAGAAGGCTTCCTGCAGCATTTTCTCCGCCTTGATTTCGGCCTCATGGATAAGCAATTCGCTTTCCTTCTGCGCGTTCGCCTTCATGGTTTCGATAACCTGCTGGGCGTTAATCAGGGTGTCCTTCAGGAGTTGCTCCCTTTTCTTGAATTCCCCCAGTTCCGCCTGCTGCCGTTCCAGATCGGCCTGCAGCGCTTCATTTTCCTGCATCAGGGCGGCATAGGCTTCCGCCACCTGGTCCAGGAACGCCTTGACTTCCAGGGCTGCGAAACCGCGCCAGCCAATGGAAAACTGCTGCTGCCGGATGTCTGCCGGAGTCAACATTTCGGTCTCAGTCATAATGCCTCGTGTTCGGTTTTCGGTTGACAGTTTTTGGTTTCAGGATCGTTTCTTAAAAAAGCTTCGCCTCTCCCTGTTTCCCTGGCTTTAGAGGCCCATACTCATTCTCATGGCCAGGTCATGTATGGTTGTCACCAGGAATCGCTGGAGAAAGACGATGATCAGGAGAACCACCAGCGGCGCCAGGTCCAGGCCGCCGTAGACCAGGGGAAGCCGACGCCGGATGGAACTGAGCACCGGTTCCGTGACATTAGACAAGAAACGCACAATGGGATTGTAGGGATCAGGGTTCACCCAGGAGAGGATGGCCCGGGCGATGATCAGCCACATATAAATCGTCAAAACAATATCGATAACATACGCCAATGCCTTGAGAAGATTAGCTAAAGCAAACATCCTTATCCCTTTCCGATTCTAACGGCGCCATGGGTAGCGAGACTATGAGTACACCTTCAAGAGGGCGGGGAGGAAAGAAGCATCCCGCCGGTTGCATTTTAGCCTTATTGACTGAGTTTGTGCAACAGTTCTTCGGCCTTGCGCTGATCCGCGGCCAGCCCCCTGGGGCCATCGGCATTCTGCGAGGCCGTCAGCACCTGCCGGAGCTCCGCTTGCGCCTGGTCTCTCTGGTTTAATTTTATGAGCGTCTCGGCCAGGTACAGGCGGTTAGTGGAGTTGGCGGGGGCTAAGGCCGTGGCTTTTGTTAACAGATCAAAAGACTTATTGATATCCCCCACCGAGAAGGGACGGCCCGGGGCCTCATAATAGATACGTCCGAGGACGCGATAGGCCCCGGCCTGGTCATAGGCGGCATCCAGGCTGGCGGAACGCTCCAGGGCCGCCAGAATCTGGGGCAGGAGCCGCATACCCTGGAGCCGGCTGGCGTCCGCCAGTCCGGCCAGGTTCATACCCAGCCAGTAGTGGCCCTCCACCCGGTGCGGAAATTCCTGGATCATGGTCTGGGCATAGGTGCGCCCCTGTTCATAATACAGCCGGCGCTGACCCTTTTCCGCCAGATCTCCCACAAAAAAGGCCGCCCGGGCCAACCGTTCCAACACGGGTAGCCGCGCCGCGCCTTCGGTCGGCAGCAGGCTTTCATAGATAGTGAACGCCTGCACCGCCTTGGCCTGGTCCACGTTCGGGTCCAACAGCAGACGGTCCGCCTGCTCCAGGGTGCCGCTGGCGGCCAGGCTTGAGCCCATCAGGAGCGAATTCCAGAGGGGGGCCAGGAAGAGGATTATCCAATATCCGGCCAGGGACAGTGAGCGCCTTGTATTGCAGTTCTGGTAAAACCTGGAACCGATACAGACAACAATCATATGATTTCTCATTTTTTATTACTGCAAACCGAAAACCCTCTCAGGCCCCGGCAAGATGCATCTCTTCGAACCGGACGCCGGCCGGTCCCAGGTAGGTTTCCCGCTGTTCCAGCTCCCGGGACAGGGTGACGTAGCGGAAGGCTTCATCCAGGTGCCCGCTGATGGCGCCCCCTTTGATGGGGACGGCGTCGCCCTCCCGGACAAGGTAACCGGTGCGGATTTCCCCGGAGATGGCTCCAGTCACCGGGTTGGGCTCCAGGGTGGAAAACCTCAACAGGTGCAACACGGTGCCCGTATGGAGGATTTCCGCCAGAGTGGCCCGCCCCGGGGCTACCTTCAGGTTAGTCAGCCCTCCGGTGGGCTGCACCGACAGATAGTCCGCGTACCGCCGGTCGGCCAGAGGTTGTTGAAAAACATTCTCGCT
>Ga0194125_10003237_pt1 | contig 26469 bp, 24 predicted proteins | sample TA2KigC250mmetaG_FD_148626 | JGI IMG/M metagenome (GOLD analysis project Ga0194125, IMG submission 148626) | Freshwater microbial communities from Lake Tanganyika, Tanzania - TA2015034 Kigoma Deep Cast 250m | ecosystem: Environmental > Aquatic > Freshwater > Lake | place: Tanzania: Lake... | reverse complement strand
CCCGCTACTGGACCAATTAATAAAACAGCAAAAAAATAATATGAAATTACTTATTTTTATATTAGCCTGTTATGGAATGACAATGATAACAGTCTATGGAAAAATATTTGATAAGGTAAGACCAAAATATCACCTATTTCATTGCACAATGTGCATGGGATTTTGGGTTGGAATGTTTAATTGGTTAACAATATCGTCATTACCGTTTAATATATTTGTTGCCGGTTGTATTAGTTCAGGCACTTCTTACTTATTAAGTAAGGTAGTTGGTGATAGTGGAATAGTAATAAATATGAAGAAATAAGAAATATGCTACTAATTATAAATGATTGGAGGTGTCCTCATGAAAAATTTAGCTTACGTTCGCAGATATTTATTACAACCTGTTCGTAGATGTACTGAAGGTTGTTGATTTTGGCCCCTGCGTCAAAAGCGCAGGGGCTTCTTTAATAGAGAACAGAAAGATGTATCACAAATATAATTTAAAAGAAAGTTTTAAAAATTATATAAAATACGGCCTTAGAGGTATTAAAGAAACACGCGAAGTTTCTATACATGAAATGATTATACAGCGTGGTGATACTGATAAAGGAGTTGGTATACGTACATCTTTTAAGAACTGCATGGAAGGAAGAAAAAGTAAAACAGAAGGTCCAATCCAACTTACATGGATACTAAATGAAAATAAGTTTTTATTAACTGATGGCTATCACCGTGTAACTGAAGGGCTATTAAAAGGACAAATAAAGTTTCTTGCAGAAATAGATTGGAAAGGTTATTCAACTGAATGGAAAATACCTGATAAAAAAGACAGGTTTTATTTAAAAAATGAGTAAAGAACTATTAAGAGAATTTTTTGAACTTTGTGAAGGCGGAATTTGTAAGGATTTACTTACAGAAGAAGATAAGCGCTTTATTCAAGAAGGTGGCGTAATGCTTAGTGGCGTTATGCAAAAATGTGATGAATTAAATGGTAACGGCAGAATATATAGCAAAAGAATTCTTGAACGTGAAATTCGTAATTATCAAAAGTTAGTTGATGACCGTAGAGCACTAGGTGAATTAGACCACCCAGAAGATTCCGTAATCAACTTAAAGAATGTTTCCCACATTGTTACCCGTGTTTGGTGGGATGGCAATAATGTAATGGGCAAAGTTCGTATTTTAAACACACCATCAGGTAAAATTCTACAATCATTAATAGAGAGTGGTGTTAAATTAGGTATTTCAAGTCGTGGTTTGGGAAGCACTTTTAAGGCTAATGGTAGAACTATGGTAGATGACGATTATCAACTTATTTGTTTTGATTTCGTACAAGAACCTAGCACTCCCGGTGCATTTATGATGACAGAAAACAAGAAGCGTACTTTAGATCCAAAGAAAATTTGGACTAAAGCTGATCGTCTAAATAGATTACTAAATGATATAGTAAAGGAATAATAAAATGGCTGATTTTCAATATAAAGCAGGATTAAATCATGTAGGATCTTATCAAATTAGTGGTCTACCTTTTGTAACCGGCTCATTAACTGCACCAACTAGCTCAGGAACACCTATTTCAATTGATTTTCCTAATGTAACTAAATTTATTAGTGTCAATAATCCTTCAACTATTGGAGGACCGCAATTAAGAGTTGGATTCAGTGAAAACGGAATTAAAAGCACCAATTACGTTTTAGTTAATCCACAAGCTACATTAACTCTGGAAGTGCGTGCTACTAAATTGTTTTTGTTGTCTAATGCTGCTGCAATTCCTAATGTTAGCGTAGCTGCTGGATTAACTGGAATTGTTGGCTATGATTTAGCCTCTACATATTCTGGTAGTTTAGGCATAGGATAAGTTTAACAAATAAATATCAATATTTTATAATGTTTTTATTTATGAGGATTTATGAATAAGCAAGAGCTAAAAAATTTAATAAAACCATTAATTAAAGAATGCCTAAAAGAAGTTCTTATAGAAGAAGGTTTTACTAAAATGGTTTCTGAATCTCGTCATGCGGTTACAGAAACTATGCCTGTTAAAAAACAACCCCCACAACAAAAAGCTAATTTATCAGAAGCTAGAAAGAAAATGCTTGATTCAATAGGTAATACTGGTTTTGATCCTTTTTCTGGCTCTACTCCAATAACTGAAGCTGGTGATGTATCTGAATCTTCTTTTCCTGTTACCGGTTTAAACAGTTCAGATCGTGGAGTCGATATTAGTAGGCTAATGAGCAACAAACTTAAATTAACTAACAATGCCATTAATGGCAAGAAAGCAAAAGAGTAAAGTATGAGTAAGCGTCCTATTAATTTAGAAACAAGATTACCAAAAGGATTACAACCTTCATTAGAAAATAATGAATTATTGATTAATCGATTTTTAAAAGCGTGCAGTAAAGAATCTCTTGTACAATATTTATATGATTATTCTTCTTATACAAAGCGTTTTGACAAACCAAGTGTGCTTGAACGTCAACGACAATTAAAATATAAACGCAGCGCACAAAAAGCTAATTTAGATATGTTAGCTGAAATTAACAACGAAACGCCAAAAAAGAAAAAGAAAAAAGTGGCTAAACGTGCAGAAACAGCACAATAATTGTCATTTTGGATCAAATAATACTATTTAAATAAAAAGTACTACTTTTTCCTGCTTACAGGAGATTATTAATGTCATCTGAATTATTAGAACAAGCAATTATTGATGCCGCTGCATTAAAAGAAGTTGCAATTAAAAATGCAGAAAATGCATTGATTGAAAAATACAGTCAAGAATTTAATCAAACTGTTCAAAGACTATTAGAACAGGAAGAAGTAGCTCCTGTAGATCCAAACGCTCAACAAGCTGCATCTCCTGCTGCTGACCCAAATGCTCAACCAGCACAACAGCCTGTAGCAGATCCATTAATGGCAGATCCTATGGCAGCTGTACCTGATATGTCTTTAGACGGTACAGGCGGAAAAGACGCTTTTTCCAAAGTTCCGGGTTCTTTTTCCGACGTTTCAGAAGATCAAATGGTGACAATTAACTTTGATCAAATTCGTGCTACCCTAAATGAAATGTTGGGTGAACGTTATGATACTGGTTTATTGCAAGATTCTACTAATGACGCTCTTGGAGCCGGTGCAGCAGATGCCGCTGTAGTGGAAGAAGAATTTGAAGATGCTCCTGAGCATGAAGAAGAAATTGAGTTATCTGCTGCGGAAGAAACAGCAGCCGAACCTTCTGGCGAAGAACATACAGCTGTCCTTGCTACAAGCGAATTAGAAGGCGACGATGAAGATTTAGGTGGTATTAATGTTGTTATTGGTGACGAAGAACAAGAATTAGAGTGGGAATTGGAAGAAGCTGACGCGCCAGCACCAGAAGCCCCCGCTGTTAACACCACTCCAGCTCCTAGTAACGTTACACAACAAACTGGTAATGCAGATAAGGCACGCATACAGGGAGAAATTTCTGCCTTAAAAACTAAATTAAATATTGCTCAAACACAAAATAACGAACAAGAAATAATTAACATCAATAATAGAATAGCTGAATTAGAAAAATTAGTTGGTAAAGCAGAAGAAAAAATTGCCGCAGGCGCAAATGCCGCCGCCGCTCAAGGCGTGAAAGAAACAGTTCAATTAACTGAAGAAGAATTAGAGGAATTAGCGGAAGAACTTCGCGTTGACCTAAAAATTGGCAATTTAAGCGACGGTTATATGGGTTCTACAGAAACTCAAAAGCGTGAACAACGTAATTTAGAATTGGCAGCAGCGCGTGATTCTAAAGCAGCAGCAGAACGTGCAGCTGAAAAAGAAGCAATGGGTGATTTATTAAAAGAAAATAAAGATTTGAAAGTAATGAATAATAAATTACTTTCTGCATTAGAACAGTTTAAAACACAATTAGAAGATTCTAATTTATTAAACGCAAAACTTTTATACACTAATAAGGCTCTAGGAAATATCTCCTTGAATGAGCGACAAAAAAATCAAATTGTCGAATCTATTTCTAAAGCAGATAGTGTATTAGCGGCGAAGACAATCTATGAAACTCTTCAAAATGCGGTAGAGAATACTGTTAAGGAAAAAGAAACTCCTCAGACTCTCCGCGAAGCAATTAATAGAGCGGCAACGCCATTTGTAGTACGTAAATCTTCTGCAAATAGCGTCAATGACCTACAGGCAGAAAGATTAAAAGCCCTAGCGGGCATTAAAACAAACAAATAACTATCTTAAGGAGATATAAAATGAGTAATGTATTAGAACGCTTGACAGAAGGTTCTGTCGAACGCAACATGTTAACTGAAACAAAAGCATTAGTAGGTAAGTGGGAAGGTTCTGGTCTTTTAGAAGGTTTGAAAGATGACCGTCAACGCAGCACAATGGCAGTATTATTAGAAAACCAAGCTAAGGAATTACTCCGCGAAGCAACCACAATGGCAGGAGGTGATGTTCAAGGTTTTGCTTCCGTAGCTTTCCCAATCGTTCGCAGAGTATTTGCTGGCTTAATTGCTAACGATCTTGTATCTGTACAACCAATGAGCTTGCCAAGCGGTCTTGTATTCTTCATGGATTTCCGCCGTGGCACACAAGTTGGTAACACAGGCGATAGCATCTTCGGCGCTTCTTCATCCTTCTTTGGTGATCGTTTGGGTGTTGAAATCACTGGTGGTATTCGTGTAGAAGGCGTTGAGCACGCAGAAAAAGGTTATTACAATTTAGCTAACGGTTACAATACTTCTCGTTGGTATTCTATCGTTGCCGGTGGCACACTAGTAACAAAGCTAGACGGTAAGAAGGTTAGCGATTTCGTTGATGCTGATAAGAAGTTAGTTCGTTGGGATCCAGATATTCTTAATGATGGCGACTTGTATGCTAACGTTTTCGATCTTCCATTAGCTGGCTTAACTAAGGCTAACTTGTTAGCTGAAAAAGATATCTTTGCCCTTTCTCTTGCACAAGAAGACGCTGGTACAGCTGCTGGTACAGAAGGTGCTGGTGATCGTACTGGTACAACTGCCCTTGGTGCAGGTTCCAGAATTGTTCGTCGTTTAACAGAAGTAGTCACTGTATCAAACGTAAAGTATTTGCGCGTTGTAGTTGTAAGCACAAGCAATACACTTGGTATGGCAACAATGTTAACAACAGGCAAATTAGCTGTTTCCTACCCAATCAAGGATAATCTTGGTAACGTAGGTCCAAATGCTCTTGGTGCAGTAGTAGGTGCAACTCCTTGGACATTTGAAGGTTCACAAAACATTCCAGAAATTGAATTGAAGGTTGACAGCTTCTCCATTACAGCCCGCACACGTAAGTTAAAGGCTCAATGGACTCCAGAATTAGGTCAAGACTTGAATGCTTATCATAATTTGGATGCAGAAGTAGAGTTAACTTCCATGTTGTCTGAACAAATCGGTCTTGAAATTGATCAAGAAATCTTGAACGATTTAGTCAAGGGTGCAACTGGTGGTGTTAAATATTGGAGCCGCCGCCCCGGTAAGTTCGTAAACCGCGACACAGGTGCCGATTTGAAAGATGCAACAGCTGGTTATGCTGCTCCTCCAGATTTCACTGGCAACGTATCAATGTGGTACGAAACATTAGTTGAAACAATCAATGACGTATCTGCCCTCATTCACCGTAAGACACTTCGCGGCGGTGCAAACTTCCTTGTTTGCTCACCAGAAGTTGCTAACGTACTTGAATTCACCAGCGGCTTCCGTGCATCTGTAACAAACGATGCAGAAAAGGGTTCCGTAGGTGCAGTTAAGGTTGGTGATTTAAACAAGAAGTGGGACGTAATTGTTCACCCATACTTCCTCCGCAATGTAATTCTTGTCGGTCGTAAGGGCGGCAGCTTCTTGGAAAGCGGTTACGTATATGCTCCATACGTACCACTACAAGCTACACCAACCATCTTCGATCCAAACACCTTCTCACCACGTAAGGCTGTTTTGACCCGTTATGGTAAGGCAATGGTTCGTCCAGACATGTACGGCCTCGTAGTTGTAGAAGACTTAGAAGGTTAATAATTAAAAGAGATTAAAATCTCTGCCCCACAACTGAAAGGTTGTGGGGTTTTTTATTGTCATAACATCATACTGCGCACTATTTACCTTGTCAACCCTTTACATGTCAACACAGCTCTAGTATAATTTGCGATATGATAAATAAAAACAACTTAGACATAGCAGTTCCAGTAGAAGAAACGGCCCTAAACAAATGTCTTATCTGTAATAGGCAATTCGCTAATGGAAAAATGGCTTTGGCAAGATATTAACCTATGCTGATTTGAGATTTGGAACCGGAGAAGTATATTCTAAGAATCATTTCCAATTTGTTGGTACTACCGATGTTGATTATTGGTATACAAATGGAAAACAACGTTATAATCGATTTAAATACCGTGCAAAAAATGGTAAATCAGAAAAACACATAGCTGAAGAATCTAATGTTAAAAGGATATATGGCTGCGGAAGCAATATTTACTTATATCAGCTTTAATATTGCTAGTAGAAACATGTGTTTAAGTACTATTTAATATATTCAACATTAGAAGGAAAAATACTATGAAAATCCGCATCAGCAAAAGCAAAAAGCCAGTTAATGAATTTCTTGGTGGTTTATTTAGCCGTGGAGGAACAACTAGCAAAACAAAAGGTTTAGGAACCGGCTCTACAGATGCACCAAAGAATCTTAATAATTTAAAAACCGCTTTAGCTGATCTAGAGAAAAAAGTTGGTGAACAAAAAGTAAAATCTCTTGGCTTATCATTGACCGAATTATTAGGTGCAATCGATGATGCAACTAAATTATTTACTGGTGGCATTGGCGCTGCTCGTTCTTTAGGTATGAACAAAACAAACGCTGCTATTAATATAATGAAACAAGAATATGAAAAAGTTTTAGAAAATGCAAAAGATAAAAAATTAACAGCAGAACAGGCTAATAATATCATTACCGGCATAGCCAGATTGGCAAATTATATTCATTCCTCCATGCCAGCATTTATGGAAGAAAATGAACAAAAATTAAATGAAGCATTTGGTATGCAAAGAAAAGCAGTATATAATTTTCTTCAAAGCTTAAAAGGCGTTGATGACGAAGGTAATGCTACAGTTAAATTAACTGATTTAGCTAGTCCAGATGTAGCAGCACAAGCAGCCATGAGAGAAGAACCTCCCGAACCACCACCGGAAGCAAAAGCCGTACAACCGCCAGCACCGACTCCTAATACCGATGATGAAGCTGTTCAAGCAGCAATGCAGGACGTTCCAGCAAAACAAAAACAAATTTCTCCTGAAGAAATGGCTGATAGAGTAAATACATATTCTAAGATCGCTGCTAAAGCAGCACAGCAAAAAACAGGGAAAATGATCACTGCAGAAGATGCTGAAAAAGTTGTTCAAATGTTGATGAGCAAAAACTATTTAAAAGAAGAACTATCGTATGACAGTCTTGTTGATGAAATCGTTAAACAATCAGGCTTAGACAAAGAAGTAGTTGTTGCTATTCTTGATTCATTGCAAAATAGCTTTACTGGCGAACTAGAAAAAGCACAATTCGACAAAGAACGTGAACAATTTGGTGGCATGGGCGTGAACGAAACTCTGAGTGAAAACCTTATTTCACGTAAAAAAGAAGCATTGTTCTCTGAGAAAGATGCAAAAAGATATAAGCTGCTAGCTGGTTTATTATAGGAAATAAATTTTAATGGCACTACCAGATTTCTCACCATTATCAAAAATGAGCAAGGTTATATTACCTGCCACTGGTAATGTTGCCTATGTAACTACTTCTAGTTTACCATTTGGTGTTTATATAGATTCAAATTATTGGACGCCAGATGAAGTAGCAACCTATCAAAGTAGTTCTGCCGAGCAAGTAGCATTTGTTTATAAAATGCTTGGTGGTGATGTGGTTGATATTGAATTGGTAGAAGGCCAAGTGCATACTGCTTATGAACAAGCAGTGTTGGAATATTCATATTTAATTAATTTGCATCAAGCAAAAAATGCACTTCCTTCTGCTCTTGGACAAGAAACTGGTTCTTTTAATGGTGATGGACAATTAACCGGTATCAACTCTGCCTCACTTGCTAATGCCAATCTTGCATTTCCAAAAATGCAATTTACTTATGCGCGTAATGTGTCAATGACAGTAAATAATCAAGTTGCTGTTAACGGTAATGAGCCAATATATTCTGCCTCATTTGATATGGTTCCCGGTGTTCAAGATTATGATTTACAGGCTGTTGTTTCTTCATCCGCTACAGCAAATGGTTGGAATATAGGAAATAAGCGCGTAGTTATACACAAAGTATATTATAAAACTGCTGGTGCATCTTGGAACTTTTATGGTTACTTTGGCGGTCTTAATGTTGTAGGCAACTTATCTACCTATGGTCAATATGCAGACGATAGCACATTTGAAATTATTCCTGCATGGCAAAATAAGCTACAAGCTATGGCTTATGAAGACGCAATCAAAACTCGCGTTAGCGATTGGTCATTTCAAATAAGAAATAATTTGTTAAGAATCTATCCAACACCAAATTCTGCTTCGCCATTAAAGTTCTGGTTTGACTTTTCTGTTCCATCAAACAGTTGGCTGGAAACACCCAATGCATCTGGTTCTGTAGCCACTGATAGCGGCGTTTATGGTATTAATAACATGAATACGCTACCATTTCAGAACATTCCATACAATAAAATCAATAGCATAGGTAAACAATGGATACGCCGTTTTGCATTGGCTATTTGCAAAGAAATGCTTGGTCAAGTACGTGGAAAATTTGATAAAGTTCCAATCCCGGGCGATAGCGTAACATTGAATGCCGATAAGCTTCTTGGAGAAGCAAAAGAAGAAAAAGAAAAACTTCGTGAAGAATTAAAGACACAACTTGCTGAAATGACATATGTTAAATTGAATGAAGATAGTTCTAAGATCATGGAAGACGCTTCCAAAATTCAAACTTATGTGCCCAATCTTATATTTGTTGGTTAATTTTTATGGCAAGAAAGAAAAAAACAAAAGCTAGTTTAGCAGAAAATATAGCTAATCGTCCAGAAGTTGCCCCACCACCTTTGTTTCTTGGTGAGAAAGAGCGCAATCTTGTCAAACAAGTAAACGATGAAGTTATTGAACGTGTTATTGGTCAAACAATAACATATTATCCTATAAGCCGTGAACACACAAATTATAATTTATATGGCGAAGCAGTTAATAAAACTTTTCTTTCACCTATAAAAGTTTTAGCTATGGTTGAGTGGCAAGGCAGCAATACGACAACAGAAGTATTTGGTATTGATCGTCGTACATCTATAACTGTTAAATTTCATCGTAGACGTTTAACAGAAGATCAAGATTTATATGTTCGTGAAGGCGATTTTGTTCTCTTTGGTGATGTTTATTATGAAATAGTTACTTTGGTAGAGAATAAAAATTTGTTTGGTCAAATAGACCATAAGTTTGAAATATTTGCAAAATGTATCAAAGCGCGTGAAAGTACGTTTAATGCTAAATAAAAGAAATAATTATAGTATTTTCAAAAGCGCTACTACTATTTATATTAAGTTATTAGGCTACAAATTTTTGTAGACTCCAAAAGGAGAATTCAGAATGTCAGTGTCAAAATTTAGATTTGTGTCACCCGGAGTACAAGTTGCAGAAATAGACAATTCTCAACTACCAAGATTACCAGAAGCAATAGGACCAGTAGTTATTGGTCGCTCAGTTCGTGGTCCTATGATGCGTCCTGTTAAAGTAAATTCTTTCTCTGATTTCGTTGATGTTTTCGGAGAACCACACAACGGTAATCAAGCGGGTGATGTATGGCGCGAAGGTCCAAAAGGCGCACCAACATATGGTGCTTATGCCGCACAAGCATATCTAAGAAATTCCTCACCATTGACATTCGTTCGTTTGGGTGGTTATCAATACGGCGGTGATGAAAATACTGGCACTGGCGAAGCCGGTTGGAAATATGGTACAGCATATGGCTTGTTTCTTGTTAAAACATCTGGTAGCACAACTGTAGCAAATGCTAAAGCTCCTTTAACTGCTATTATTTATTCAACAGGCAGCGTTGGATTAAGTGGACAAGAATTAAGCGGCACTACAGTATTAAATAACGTAACAGGCACTCTTGTAAAAGCAGGAGCAAACGGTTTAGTTACCCTAGTATTATCTGGTGCTAATAGTGGTGTAGTCACAGCGAGTGCAAATTTTGATAAAGATTCTAGCAAGTATATTCGTAAAGTATTAAACACTAATCCTGTTAGAACAAATACTACTCTTGTACCAACAGGCTCTTTATCGTATTTTCTTGGCGAAACATATGCTTCTTGGACAGAATACACACTAGGTGATTTTAGCGGTAGCGAATATGCCGCTTTCGTTGCACCATTAAAAGATTCCTATTCAGATTATAATGAAAATGCTCAAGATGCAGAAAGCGGTTGGGTTGTATCACAACACTTAGCAGCAAGTGGCAGTTTCGTTACCTCTTCCGGTGGTGTATACCCAGTAACAAATCTTTTCAAAGTTAAAGCGCTAACAGAAGGTGAATGGAATAGCTTAAATCTAAAAGTTTCTATAGAAGATATTAAATTACCTACTAATAAATATACGAAGTTTGGTACTTTCACATTATCTATCAGAAGAATGGGCGACAATGACAATGCACCGGTAAATGTTGAACGCTTTTCTGGCTTGTCACTAGACCCAACAAGTGAAAACTATATTGCCAGAAGAATTGGTGATAAATACACCGAATGGAGCTATGAAAAGAAAACATTCCTAGAATATGGCAACTATGATAATAATTCTAAGTTTATTCGGATCGAAATGAATCCAGATGTAGATAATGGTTTGGTAGAATCAGATTTATTACCATATGGTTTCTATGGTCGCAAAGTATTAACACTTTCTTCTGTATCAAACGGCGGTGGTTTAGATTCTGCATTATTTGCAGCGGACCAAGTGCTTACAGCTAGTACTTCGTTTGCCTTAACTGCCACATTACCACAAATACCAATGTTGTATAGCTCTAGCAACAGTGTTACTCCTTCTTTAACTTCTTTATATTGGGGATTGGACACGGGTATAGACGGTACCAAGAGATACAATGAAGATGTTGTAGATACTGTTAGATACTCACGTCTTGAAAGTGGCTCTTACTCATTCCTATTTACCCTTGATGAAATCAGCGGAACTAGCACTTCATCTGTTTGGGTTCCCGGTTGTAGAGCTGCTGGCACTTCTAAATCTAACATATTAGGCACACACAACAAATTTACATTACCAATGGTTGGTGGTTTTGACGGCTTAGATATTACTGTTAAGGACCAATTCAGTTCTGATACTCTTGGAAATGGTGCAACAGAAAATACTAGTTATGCATATAATAGCGTTAAAGTAGCTATCGAAAGCATTGCAGATCCAGAAGTAGTAGAAATGAATTTAGCAGCTGTTCCCGGCGTCGAAACAGAAGGTTTAACAAATCTATTAATTGAAAAATGTGAAACCCGTGGCGATGCATTAGCTATCATTGATCTTAAAGGTGATTATAACCCATACCAAGCTTCTATAAGCGTACGTAACGGTAGACCAAATGTTGATACTGTTGTTAATAATATGAAAGAACGTGCGCTAAACAGCAGCTATGGTTGCGCATACTTCCCTTGGGTATTGGCTAAAGACAGCATCAATAATTCACAAGTATGGTTGCCACCTTCTATCGCTGCTCTTGGTACATTCTCTAGCGCACAACGTAGCACAGAATTATGGTTTGCACCAGCAGGCTTTAACCGTGGCGGTTTATCAAACGGTTCAGCAGGTTTGCCAATCGTGCAAACTTCATTGCGTCTAAATTCAAAAGACCGTGACGCTCTTTACGAAGCTAACATTAATCCAATTGCTACATTCCCAGCAGAAGGTATTGTTATCTTCGGTCAAAAGACACTACAAGTAACACCAAGCGCTCTCGACCGTATCAATGTTCGTCGTTTGATGATCTACTTGAAAAAAGAAATTAGCCGCATGGCAAGCGTTGTTCTATTTGATCCAAACATCCAAGTAACTTGGAAGCGTTTCACAAATCAAGCAGAACCATTCCTTGCAAGCGTTAAGTCACGCTTTGGCTTATCAGAGTATCGCTTAATTCTTGATGAAACAACAACAACGCCAGAACTTGTAGATCGCAACGTTGTATATGCAAAAATCATGTTGAAGCCAGCACGCGCTATTGAATTTATCGCTCTTGACTTCGTTATTACAAACACTGGCGCAAGTTTCAACGATTAGACTATATATATTATAGGAATTTAATTTTAGGAGAATAAAAAAATGGCATTTTGGAGCAAACAAGAATCAGAACCATTAAGACAATATCGTTGGATAATAAATTTTGGTGCCACCGAAGTTACCAACGGCTCTATGGACAGTCTTATATATGCATTAAAAAAAGTTGATAAACCAAAAGCCAAAGTTGGTGAAATAACGCACAAATATCTTAATCATTTCTTTTATTATCCCGGTCGTCTTGAGTGGGAAGCGATTAATATGACTTTTGCAGCGATTACAACACCAAATGCCACAAATTTAGTTAATAATGTTTTTTTAGGAGCTGGGTATGGGGTACCAACAAATGTAACCGGTTTTGATAATGTCTCTAGCATAGGAAAAAGAAAATTTAGCAATATGCTCGGTTCTTCAATTGATATTATACAATTAAACCCGGATGGTCAAATTTTAGAACGTTGGAGATTAGCTAATCCATTTTTTACTAGCGTACAATTCGGCAGTTTAGATTATTCTAGTGAAGAAATAGTAGAAATTACTACTACTGTAAGATATGATTGGGCAAAGTTAATGGATGTCAACGATCGGGATGATAGCGTAAGAAATATTAATAATCTCGGCGTTCCATAATACTAATACTATATGGCGTTTTGGTCTGACATAAATAACACTCCTGAACCATTACGCCAATATCGTTGGTATTTACAGTTTGGCGATAATAAATTAGAAAGTAATTTAGATAAATTAAGATATGCTCTGATGGAATGTGGTAAGCCAGAAATGGAAATCACTACATCAGAACATTTACTTTTAAATCATTATTTTAAGTATCCCGGCCTTGTTAAGTGGAAGCCAATCAATATTAAAGTTGCCTCTGTGGTTGGGCAAAAATATAGCGAAGATGCCTCTAGAATATTTCATGTATTGGCAAACAGAAGTGGTTATTATTTACCAAATTTAACTCAAGAAAATAATATTAATAAAATAGATATGATTACTAATATAGAAAATATTGAAATTATACAAATAAACACTGGTGGTGCTGAAATAGAAAAATGGTTATTATATAATCCTTTAATATCAAATATAAAATATGGTAATCTATCTTATGCAAGTGAAGATATAGTTACCATAGACGCAACAATAAATTATGATTTTGCAGAATTAAAATTTGATATCGATAGAAACAAGAAAATTAAATAAGTAGTACTTTTAAAGAAAGCTAGGTAAAAAATGCGCAATAACGAAGATCGTTTAGGGGCAAACTTAAATCGTCAAGACGGACTACCAACTCAACAATTAGCAACCCAACCTTTACAACAAAATAATCCACTGCAAGCAACACAGTTAGATTTCATGGTACCAACAGAATTTGTTGCTTTGCCATCCAAAGGATTATTTTATCCACCACATCACCCATTACATAAAAAAGACAGCATTGAAATCAAACAAATGACCGCTAAAGAAGAAGATATTCTTACTTCTCGTAATCTACTTAAAAAAGGTGTTGCATTAGATAAACTTATACAATCTCTAGTATTGGATAAGAATATCAATACTGACACATTAACTGTAGAGGATAGAAATGCAATCATAGTTGCTTCACGCATTTCAGCTTATGGAGCGGATTATAATACAACTGTTACCTGTCCATCATGTAATGAAAAAGTTAAAAGCACTTTTAATTTATTAGAAAGGCTTGAGCAACTAGAAAGCGAAGAAAGCTCATTGCAAGTTGATGATAACGGTTTATTCGTCGTAACACTGCCTGTAACGAAGTACACGGTGATTTGCAGGGCTTTAAATGGTATGGACGAGAAAGAGTTGCTGCGTGTATCAGAAAGCAAAAAGAAGGGCAATAGCGGCGATTCTACGCTGTTAGAGCAATTACGCTGTATGATTGTTTCCATACAAGGCAATACAGATAAAGATACTCTTACTAGAGTAGTTAGTTTGCTTCCAGCAGCTGACTCAAGGTTTTTACGTAAACAATATCAAAATACAGTAAAAGCAGTAGATCTAAAGAAAACGTTTACTTGTAGTGCTTGTTCATATGAAGCGGAGATGGAGGTGCCGCTGTCCGCAGACTTTTTTTGGGTTAAATAGCGAATACCAAGAAAATATATATGAACAATTCTTTTATTTGAAATATTATGGCGGATTCAGTCTTTTTGAAAGCTACAATTTGCCAATTGGTTTGCGACAATGGTTTGTTAAAAAGCTAATAGATCAACTAAAAGAAGAAAATGATGCAATAAAAAAGGCAAGTCGTAAATAATCTTGAGCGGATTTAATTATCCGCTCAATTTTTATTTATTGTCTAATTATTTTGTGTAGTTTTTAATGGATAAATATTATGGCTGTTCCTACTAAAGAACAATTAGAAGAATTAAGAGAATTGCTGAAGCAATCTGGCACGTCAGTTAAAGAACTAGACGATTTTATGAAATTAGTTGAAACTTCTTCTTCTGATCTAGTAAAAATTTTAATAAAACAAAATGAAGAAAGACAAAAGGGCAATGATTTAATAAGAGAAACAAATAGATTAGCTGAATTAGAAAACAGTAAAAATGCAAGAATATCTGAAGACGCAAAAAAAATTGCCGATGAAAGAAAAAAATTTACTGATGATTTAATAAAAAAACAAAATGATTTATTATTGATAAATCAAAAAATAAAAACTCTTGAAGAACAACAAAAAAACAATAATGGTATTTTAACCAAAGAGCAACAAAATCAATTAAATGCCGCTAAAGCGGAAATACCTATAATTAAAGAACAAATAGCCGCTTCACAAAGAAATCTAGAAATTTCCGATAAACGTGTTGAGGTTCTAGGACAAGAGCAAAGAATACATAAAGAAATTATAAATTCTATTGAAATACAAACATCAAGAATGTTTGCTCTAGATGATGTATGGCGTAACTATAAAAGAGGCGTCAGTTTAACATCCGCATTGTTTCAAAAATTTGTTGATAACGCCGCTGAGTTACTTTCAAAGGTTAATGAAGGTAATGCACAATTTGCTAAAACAACCGGTCAGATAGCAGATCGTACTTTTAATTTTGGCATGGGTTTAAGCCAATTTGGTATTGGATTTGAAGAATTAAATAAAGCTGCTGGTGAATTATTTGTCTCAATGAGCGGCTTTTCTAATTTAAATAAAAACGTTCAAAAGGATTTAGCCGAATCTGCTGCAAAAATGGAACTATTAGGCGTTAGCGCCAGCACTACTGGAAAAATCATAAATGATTTGACCAAGGGTATGCGCATGACCGCCGATGAAGCACGGACAACAAATGAATATCTTGCCCGTGCAGCTATAGGAATGGGTGTGCCACCGCAAAAAATGGCACAAGAATTTGCTGCTGCAACACCTAAAATGGCTGCTTTCGGCAAGCAAGGCGTAGAAGTATTTATACAATTACAAAAACAAGCTAAATCGCTTGGTATGGAAATGAATACCTTAATGGGCATAGTCGGTGATACCTTTGATACATTTGAAGGCGGTGCCCGTGCAGCAGGCAGATTAAACGCTATATTAGGCGGTGATTATTTAAATTCAGTAGAAATGTTAAATGCCACAGAAAGTGAGCGCATAGAAATATTAAAACGTTCATTTGATATGAGTGGAAAGAATTTTGATTCTCTTGATAAATATGAGAAAAAAGCTATTGCTGCTTCTTTGGGAATAAGCGATTTAAATGAAGCAAGTAAACTATTTGGTTCTTCTACTTCTGATTTAAATGCCGATATGGAAAAACAGGCAGCAACTCAAGAAAAATTAGAAGCTGTTCAAAAGGAAGCAGTAACCACGCAGAAAAAAATGAATGAAATCTTTAATGGATTTTTAGTTATCATCAAACCATTAGTTTCTACTATAGAAACATTAGTTGAATGGATTACTTGGTTAAATGATAAAGCATTTGGGTTTGGTGGAACTTTAATTGGCGTTGGGTTAGGAATTAAGTTTTTTGGTGGCAATATAACTTCTCTATTGTCTCCACTAAAAAGCATGTATGGTTTTATCGCGTCCATGCCTGCAAGAATAAAGGCGATGACAGCTGCAATGAAGGCTCCAGAAGGTGGTGGCTTCTTATCTGGCGTTAATGCGTTTTTTAAAGGAAAAACCCCAGAAGTTCCAGTAGTTCCTAAAATACCAGAAATGGATCCAAAAGCTGGTTTTTCTTTTAAATCGGCAATGGAAGGTATGGCACAAGGTTTTGCCGCCTTTGGTAACACTGCGGGTGTTTTAAAAGGAGCTTTAATTTTTACATTAGTAGCTGCTGCCGTTGGTGCTTCAATGATCGTATTTGCTTTTGCTCTTAAACAATTTACTGGGATCGATTTTGAACAAGTGATGAAAGGGTTAGGAGTTTTAACTTTATTAACTATTGGTATGTTTGCACTTGGAGCGTTTCTTACAGGTCCGGGTCTTATATTTTTTGGTGCTGGTGTGTTGGGTATAATGGGTTTGTCAATAGCCATAGCAGCATTGGGTAATTCCTTACAAACACTAGATGTTACTAAATTAGAAGCTTTTACTACTTTCACAGATAAAGTTTCTGCAATAAAAGATATTAAAGAAGGAGCAAATCAAACAGCAGCTGCTATTTTGACCATAGGATTAGCTTTAAGAGCAATTCCTGAAGGTAAGGATGTTACCTTAAGAGCGTTAAACGATACTCTATATACCGCAAAAACAATCAAAGAAGAAGAAATTAAACCAGCTAAAGACTTTGTTGATGCTGTAAGAGAATATTATGTAGCACAAGAAAAATCAAAAGATTCTGATAAAGATGCGCTCGCTGTAGCATTAAAAGAATTAAAAGGTATACTAACACCAAAAACTAACAATGAACCAATAGACATTAAATTAGTATTAAAAGATGGTCAAGTGCTAAATGGCACTTTAACGGGAAATTTGGGTAAATTAGTTAACGGTAATGGATAACGGTTAAGGATATTATGTCATATTATGGATTTAGTAGTTTATATCAAAATACTGAATATCAAATAAAAATATATTCATTTAGTATAAATGAAACTGTAACTTTTCCTGCGTTCGTGACAGATTATAACGACTCTTTTAAAAGTAATTGGACAACACAAGAAATTTATGGTAGGATGGATCCTATAGCTACTTTCAAAAATACATCTAGAACTATTAATTTAGCTTTTGATATACCAAATTCTGATATAATAAACGCTAAAGAAAATTTATCTAATTTAGATACAATTATTAAAGGTTTATATCCTGTGTATGATGAAAGATTATCTGGCTCAAGCAATATTTCTGCTCCACCGCTATTCAGAATAGAAATGTCTAATTTGATTTGTAATGTACAAACAGGCGAGGGATTATTAGGATATTTAAACGGATTTGATTTTAAGCCAGAAATGAATAGTGGACACTTTATTGATAGTGGTATAATATATCCAAAATTGCTTAAAGCTTCTTTTACTTTTAATGTGCTGCATGAGCATGCATTGGGAACTAAAGTTATTGGAAATAAACACGTACCAAGAATAAAAGTTGGGGAAGGATTTAGTTATGCCTTTGCGCATAAATATGATAAGCGAACTTTTGTTGGTGCGACTACCCCTGCCTCTGGTTCAACATCAGCTGCTACGCAACAAGCTACAACTCCCAGTAACGAAATACAACTATATACTTCTAGATTATTAGAATCTGGTCCTAATGCCGCGCCACAAGGAAGAATATATCAAGTTAGTCCAACTTCTATGGGTGGCAAGCCACCTGAAAGATTTACTTTAGTGAATACAACGAATGTATACAAAGTCTATAAAAGTTCCGATGGACAACTTATCGGCATACCAATAAATCGGAATGGTGGTTCGGTTGGATTTACTACAACACCCAACTCGCCAGCTATTACGGAATTAGCAGTATTTAATAATTAAAAATATATTATGTCCAATCGTTATAAGAATAGAGAAATACTACAAAATAATTTAGAAATGTATAAAGAAACATTTCGTAAAAGAAATGTAAAATTTATACGTCAATATGAATCTCCAAACTTTAGATATCCTAAAGGAGAGGAATTAAATAAATTTGAAATCATAACCTATACATGGAAAATGGGTGATAGTTACTTTAAATTAGCAGACCAATTTTATGGTGATGCTAAAACTTGGTGGGTGATAGCAAAATTTAATAATAAGCCAACCGAATCTCATGTATCTGTTGGCGATGTAATATATATCCCTACTCCTTTACCAAAAGTTTTAAATTATTTATCTGGATAACATATGCCGTCTAATAATGATAATCAAAAAGCTATAGTAGAAGATAAAGCAGCTGCTGCCTCGCAAAATAGATTAGGGCAACAAGCAGCGCTTATGCTTAATTGTGACAAAATATTAGATAAATTACAAAATTCTGAATACGCAGATAGAAGAAAAGTTAAATATAAATACTTTACTACAATTCGTGATAGTGAAAATAAAAGCACCACTACTGATTGTTTTGAAATAACTAATTTATTAACAAAAAATGAAAGTATAAAATCATTTTTTTATAAATTACCACCACATGTAATGTCTGTTTTGCAACCAACAATAAAACTATATAAAATATTTTATCCAACTTCACAATTGGTTGAAACAGCAGAAAAAGGCACTAAATCTATTAATGGTTACGATTGGCGTATACCTTTTGACGATGTTTCTGTTGGTAGTCCCGGTAATCCAACTTCTAGTGAATATGTTAATGAAACGTTGCAAGGTGTTTTAAATGGTGCTGGTAGATTAGGTGGAGCTGGTATTAAATCTTTTAGCTATTCCTATAAAGGCGTAAATCCAGCAGAAATAAATACAAATATAGTTGCAAACTTAGAATTATTCATGTCGTCACCAGATGATTTAATTAGATCTATAAATATTCGCAACGATGATCCAAGATTTATTAATGCTGGTGTTTCCGGATTACCAGAAGGGATAAGCTTTTCCTATTCTGATTTGGTTAATCAATCATCAAGAATTAGAGTTGATGCTTTTACAAAAATTGATAAACGCTTAGTGGTTAATGAGCATTATTATAGAATTAAAGCAGTTGTTGGTTATGTTACGCCACCACAAAATTATTTAAACAATTTAAATTTAACACAACAACAAATAGAAGATCTTAAAAAAGCAATTAATATCTCAAAAGTAATTTTGTTATTAACACCTTATTCTCATAGTTTTGATTTTAATGAAAATGGTAATATAAGTTTAAAAATTGAATATCATGCAATGATAGATAAAGTTCTTGCGTCACAAGATGCAGATGTATTAAAAGCAAATATAACAGAATATGTAGCGTATAAACAAGCTAAAAAAACTCTTGAAGATGCTAAAGATAATAAACTTAAACAACTTAATAAAATAAAATGTAATCAAAAAGACACAACTAACAGAGAAAAAGAAATAAATCAAGCAGAAGAAAACAATAAAAAAACAATCCAAGACGCGCAAAATAATTTAAGAATTGCTAATCTAAAACTTTATAGCGCATTAAACAAAAAAATACTTAATCTTGAAACCGGCCCTGTTAGTGCTAATAAAAAAGATAGCCATGGTAAGGAATATGCAGGTGTATACGTTGCTAGTATGCATCCTAGCGCGGTAGGTGTCACTAGTTTAATTGACAATGCGGCAGCAGAAACAATTACTATGGCTACAGGAGGTTTTTTATCTAGTGTTTTATCTTTTTTTAGTTCAGGTGGAGAGAGATTAGAAAAAGCAGATACTATAAGAATTAAAAAAATCAGTGATTCAAGAAAAATTTCTAAAATAGAATTATTAAAAGGTGAATCTAAAAGAGAATTAGCTAACAAACTTGTCGATAAGCCATCGCAAGAAATTATAAAAGATATAGAAAATAAAAAAGCTGCTGATGAATATCAAAAAAAATCTGATAGTGAAAACGAAGAATTAAATCCACAAAGCAACAATACGGTAAATGTTAAGTTCGTCTTTCTTGGCGATGTATTAGACGCAGCATTGGAATGCATGAAATACGTTAGTCCAGCCAGCGCTGTTCCTAGAATAGTTTTAGGAAATATAAATATTGAGATTCCACACGTATATATTGAAGGCGATGATGAAGAAACTAAATCTTGGACTATAACAACTACTATAAATTTAGCCGATGTACCGATATCTTTAGAATTATTAAATGCGTTTTTGATAGATAAACTTGTTAGACAAAATAAATCTTCATACCCAGTAACACTTTTTATTAAAGATGTTATAAGTGAATTAGTGATTGCTTGTATATCGCCAAAATATTTTGGTACTTCTGCAAAGCTTAATTCTGCAATAAGAATTTCTAATTTGTTATTAAGCGTTCCTTTAGATAATAATAAAAGAGATGTTTTAATGCAAAAAACAGCGCAAGAATTTATAAACGCCAATCAATATAGTTCTTACCCGGATCCTATTGACTTAAGTAATCTTAAGCAAGAATATCGAGATGGGATTAAAAAGTTTTTTGATACCGATATCGAAAGTTTATTAGCTAATGATGTAGCAAGTTATTATTTTATATATTGCTCTACAAAATTTAATGAAAAAGGCAATGTTGGCGATGAAGATGAAGATGCTAAAAAAGGCATATTTCATTTTAGAATGGGTACCGATAGTGGTATTGTTAAAAAAATAACTTTTTCTAAAACAGATTCTCCTTTTTATAGAGAAGCCGTAGCTGCTCAAGAAGGCAAAGACAACGTTTCTCTAATAAAACAAGTTTATGATGCAAAAATAGAAATGTTTGGTAATAATATCTATAGACCCGGAGATATAATATATGTTGAACCATATGTAAGTTATGTTTCTAGAACTAGACAACAAGCATATTCTACGAAAGGTGCAACAGGTCAGCAAGAAACTAAAACAATATCTATATTAGTTGACATGCAGGACTATGTTGGTATTGGTGGATATTATTTAGTAACTGAAGTAGAAACAAACATTAATGAAAATGCATTTAATACAAATTTGACAGCTTTATTTAAAGCACATAAATATATTGAACACGATGATCCTAATAAAGATTGTAAATAATAATTAATTTTTATGAATCCCACATCTTTTCCATATGGTAGCAATAAAGTAAAATCCACAAGCGTTCTTTTTGAAGATAGAAAGCTATATAAAGAATATTTTATTGAGCAAATAAAATTAATTGAAGATTATGGTAGCAAAATACCATTTGCTGATCTATATCTAGATAATTCACTGTATGGTTTGGTGGATTTAAACGCCGATTTAATACAATTAAAAAATCCAAATACTGACTTAAAAATAGTCAACGGCTATAATAATGAAAATTTCAAACTTTTGAATTTTATTGCTGATGCTTACTTGGATTTAAAAGAATATTTAAATAAGGTATTTTTAATTGGCAAAATGCCAGCTAATAATTTTATGACTGAGATGCAGATATATAGGGCATATATTAATCCTGATTCTTACGATATAGTTATTAAAGATATTATAAAAAACAACTTTAAAAATGAATATATAAAAAGCCAAGAATTAAATTCGTCTATAACTGATTATCATGATTTTATTATTCATTATAACAATTATTTAATTAATAATATTGGCTCCTACCCCTTAACCAAGGGCACCTCCCTGCTATCCAGCAATTTTATCGGTTTTAGTAGCGGATTAGTTTTTGATATCGCTAATACAGAAGCAGACAATGATTTACTGAAATATATACAGTTTTTATCAACAAAAGAATTTATTATTTTTGCTGAAGCATGTTTGCGTTTTGGATTCAGAATCGATGTTAATGTTCCTTGGAGATTAATCGCAGACCTAAATTCTAAAGCGATGTATAAATATTATGAAAGATATCAAATAAAAAATATAAATGATGTTTTTTCTAAATATTATAAAAAAACTTATACAGATGAATTAAAAAATATCAAAAATTTTTATTTTGATAGTTATAATTTTTATATAAAAGATAATGAACGGTATCACAAAAACCATAAAGATATATGTGCTGAAAATTCTTCCAAAACTATAATTTTAACAAGACAACTAGCTAATAAAGAAGAATTTTATAAAAACTATAAAGATAATTATTGGATTAAAGTTTATACATATTTTAAAAATCTTGAATTTCAAAAGGGCTTGACACAAACGCAATTTGATAATATAGTTAGAGAAGCTGGAGAATATTGCAAGATTGGCAAGCAAGAGAGATCTTTAAAATATATAAATGACTTTTTTAAAGATTATAATAATATATTATATTATAAGTCAAAAATTACCATTCCAGAAGAAAAAATTGATGATATAACAAATTATCAAAGACCATTAATAAAATTATAGAGGAAAAATGCTATTTCAAACTTTAGATGATAAAAAAGAATGTGTTGCGATATATGCTGACAATAAATTAAATTATCATTTAGATTTCACAAACCTCAAAAAAACATGGAACTACAGCTCTTTCTTAAAAGGCCAAGATATTGATTATGCTGCTTTATATGTTGAAGGAAAATCTCTGGATTCTGTCTGCCCAGAACATCTAAAAGAAGAATGGACAAATATCAACAATAGATTGAAAGCTTTTATTAATTCTTTTGTTGAATCAAAAGTTTCTTTAAAAGAAAATTGTTTTTTTGATTTGACACCACAAAAGTTTTTAATTCAATATTGCGATATAAAAAATAAAATTTGTCAATATGTTTTTGATAATTATGAAAAGCCAAAAGAGTATGCTTTTTATAAAAGGTTTACTGAAATAATTAATGACATTAAATACCGTAAATTAAACGTTGATGCGAATGAAATACAAAACAAGCTATATAAAGATGCTGCTATGGGATTTTATAAAAAGATTGTCAATGGCAGTCATTATATTAATTATAATTTGTATGGTAGCATCACTGGTCGCTTAACAGTTAAAAAAGATAGTTTTCCTATTTTAACCTTTGAAAAACAATATAGAAATATATTAAAGCCAACAAATGATTGGTTTATAAGTTTTGATATAAATGCAGCCGAATTAAGGACTGCTTTGGCATTACTAGGGAAAGAGCAGCCAGCAGGAGATTTTCATGAATGGACTGTCGGCAATATCTATAATAATGAATTAAATAGATCTTTGGCTAAAGAAACAACAACATCGTGGTTGTATAACAGCAATAGCGTGCTAACACAAAAATACGATGATCAATTATCTGCTTTATTTTCTAAAGAACATTTAAAAAATAAATATTGGATTGATGGTTATGTACATACTCCATATAATAGAATTATTGAAAGCGACAATCATCATGCTATCTCTTATCTAAATCAATCTACATTTATTGATTTATTTCATAGACAAATCATCAAAGTTGATGATTTATTAGAAAATAAAAAATCATTTATTGCTTTTATGATACATGATGAATTTGTTCTTGATGTTAAAGAAGAGGAAAAAGAATTACTTATTGATGTTGCTAAAACGCTTCAAGAAACACCATATGGAATATTTCCTGTAAATATTAAAGCAGGTAAAGATTTCTATAATATGAAAAAACTTAATTTAAAGGTTTAATATGCAAACAGTTATTTGTCTTGGCGATAAAGCCTGCGATATAGGAGAAAAGTTTGAAAATAACGATAACTATAAAGTTAAATTATTAGATATAGATATCGAAGGCGATAATTGCTTTTCTTTAAAGCGTTATGAAAGTCCTGAAGAATACGAAAAAAACACTCCTAACTTTAAAAAGTTTTTTCACGATATAAGTGACGATGTTTTGTTTATAACTAGTGGCGATAGTGAATTAGCTAGTTGTTCGTTAAAACTATTGGAACAGATAAAAAATAAAAATATAAGCGTATCATATATTATTCCAGAAATTGAATTTTTGTCTGAAACGCAAATTCTGCAAAGTAGAGCTATATTTAAAATTTTTCAAGAATATGCGAGATCTGCCTTATTTGCTGAATTAATATTGCTAGACGAAAAAAATACAGAAACTATAATAGGCGACTTGCCAATTACAGAAGTCGCTGACTCATATAATTCATTAATATATAATTGTATTAATTCAATCTATAATTTACAAAACGCAGATCCAATTATAAAATATGACAGTAAACCAAATCCAACAAATAGAATTTGTTCTATAGGATATTATGATTTAGAAAGCGATACAGAAAAGCTATTTTTTAATTTAAATTTGATACAGAACAAGTGCTATAATTTCTTTATAAATGAAGAAAATTTAAAAAACGATAATACTTTATACAAAAAAATAAAACAAAAAATTAAATCTAAAACTGGTGATAATATAAAATTGTCTTATACTATTCATAGTACCAAAAATAATAATAATTACTGTTATTTAAAAGCATATACTAAAATTATACAATAGAGGACATATGATAACTTACAAGGCATTATATAGAAAAAAGAATGGTCAATTTCGTAGCATGCGCTTTACAAAACTTAGGCAGTTGCCAAAGCAGTTTGTTCCTGATAAGATTCGTAAATCCAAGAACACAAAATTAACAGAAGGCATGGAAGTAGTTTGGGATTTGGATGCACAAGATTTCCGTATTTTTAATTGGAATACGGTTGTAGGTGAAGTAAAGAAACAAGACGAATTGTTTGTGTTGTAACTCTTATACAGACCGTGTTAGAGTCTAACCATCAGCCGGGAAATTTACCGTGCTGATATATAAAGGAGAAGTAAAAATGGGTATTGATCTAAAGAAGATGAAGGCAAAGCTAAACGCACTAAATAACAAGGGCGGCAACAAGACTAATTTTTGGAGTCCAAAGGAAGGACAAACTTACTCTATCCGTGTAGTTCCAACACCAGACGGTGATCCATTCAAGGAGTCATGGTTCCACTATGAACTTGGTACAACGGGCGGATTCCTGTGTCCCAAGAAGAACTATGGTGATTCCTGCCCAGCTTGTGATTTTGCCAGCAAGCTTTACAAGGAAAAGAATGAAGAGAGTGCCAAGATGGCAAAGAAGCTCTTGCCACGTCAACGCTTCTTCTCACCAGTTCTAGTACGCGGCGAAGAAAAGGAAGGTGTAAAAATCTGGGGTTATGGTAAGCTTGTTTATCAAGATCTAATTAACCTTGTTCTCAACCCAGACTATGGCGATATTACTGATCCAGAAGCTGGTACTGATTTGACTATTACAGCCAACAAGGCTCCCGGTCAATCATTCCCAACAACCAAGGTAACTCCTGCTCGTAAGACCAGTAAACTATGCCAAGGTACTGATGTGGAATGCAAGGAACTTCTAGAAACCCTCCCAGAGTTTGAAACCCTGCACCAACGTAAGACCAGCGAAGAAGTGTCAGCTATTCTTGATGCATATCTTGCTGGTAACACAGATGAAGAAGCAGAGGAAGCTTCTTCTGAGACAAAGAAGTTTGCTGCTGCTGCCCCTGTTAAGGGTAAGAGTGCAGTCGATTCCGCATTTGAGGAGTTAATGTCTAATTAATCTTTTCTTCAAATGCTAGGTCAACTACGCTTAACATTGTAGAGCAGATATAGTATAAAGAAGGGAACAGGGTAAAACTTGTTCCCTTCTTCCTTTTTGGAGATAACATGCAAGAATACTTAAATCTGCTTGAAAAATACGAATGCAAATTAGTTGATGGAAAAATTATAAATAAGAACGGCAAGAACACAAGAATTATATGGAGTCCTTTAAATAATCCAGAATTAGACGACTCTGTAACTACTTTAACCGAAGAAGGCAAAAAAATAAATCTTGATGCTCTTGAAGGAATGTTAAAAATAGCGTATAAAATATAACCGGAGATAACATGCAAATGTCAAAAAATAAAAAAGAATCAGCAGGTAAAGTATCAATTAATCAATTAAGAGATTTATTAAATAAAAAAAGCGGTCGTGAAGTAGCATATGATTTGCAAGACGATAATCCAACAGAAGTAACAGATTGGATTCCAACAGGTTCACGTTGGCTTGATTCAATTATCTGCCGTGGAAAGCTCGCAGGTATTCCAGTAGGAAAGATTAGCGAATTAGCTGGTCTTGAAGGTAGCGGTAAGTCCTATATGGCAGCACAGATAGCTGCTAATGCACAAAAGATGGGAATTGATGTTATTTACTTTGATTCCGAAAGTGCTATTGACCCTGAATTCATGAAGAAAGCGGGGTGTGATATGTCAAGAATTC